>Ga0222693_100025_pt1 | contig 85384 bp, 81 predicted proteins | sample AntAcemetage1331_FD_179840 | JGI IMG/M metagenome (GOLD analysis project Ga0222693, IMG submission 179840) | Saline water microbial communities from Ace Lake, Antarctica - #1331 | ecosystem: Environmental > Aquatic > Non-marine Saline and Alkaline > Saline | place: Antarctica: Ace Lake... | reverse complement strand
ACAAAGAGTAAGGCGGTGATTATGGTAGTGGTAGGTGAGGTAAAGAAAAAGCCTATAGCTGGAAACGGCGAGTAAAAAAATGGACAGAGCTAGAATGTCCGAGGATTCCATGGAAAAGATCATGGTAAAAAATGCTGAAGAATCGGGCATAGAGAGAGATCCAGTTTGTATTATGGAGAAAGACTACTCAACAACTCAGTCCGCAGAAAGATAGTTTCCAAATTCTTCAAGGACAGAAGCCATTGGAATGGCAAATCCAATACCTTCAGTGTCACGAATAATCATGGTATTCACGCCAAGCACATCACCCGTCTCATCGATTAAAGGGCCGCCGCTGTTCCCAGGATTGATGGGGGCATCGGTTTGGATAAATGGTTCGTTATTGTATGTTCTATAGCCGGAGATGACCCCTGAAGTTACCGTATGTCGCAGGCCATGAGGGTTGCCAACGGTATAAACTCTTTCCCCCTGACCTCTTGCACCGTGGGAAACGGAAAGATAAGGGGAGCTATAAGCGTTAATGGAGACAAGGGCCAAGTCGTGGCGATCACTGATGGTTACTGAGCTTACAGGCCAGGTGCTTCCGTCGATTAGTATCACTTTAACATCATCGGTGGGGGATGCCATTTCTATGTCGGATATTTTATCAAGTAATTGCTGATGGAGACGTTTGTATTTTACGAAGTCCTGTTCCCGGGTTCTGATATCTTCAAGCACCTGTTGTCGCATCTCCTGGTCGCGTACCTGGGATACCTTGCTCTTTAAATAGTGTATTCTTTTTTTCTCGCTGGCCAGAGCTTTTGCACCCTTTGCCGCATTTGCATTCAATGCATTGAGTTCTTTATCCTGCATCTGGAGCACATGTCTATTGGTGATAATCAAACCATTATCCGTGACAAAAAATCCAGATCCGCTCCCCCAGGTGGTTTTAATATAGACAGTGGCATTACGCGCTTTTCCGATGGGATTATTTGCGGGATATTTTTCGTTGAGTTGTGCTGCAAGTCCTTCAAGTGAGCTGTTGCCACTCTGTAGTGCTGGTGGGGTGGGTTGTTGCTGGCGGATACTCTCTGGCTGCTTTTCTCGACTGTGTATTGGCGGAGTTACGGTGGTAATCTCACTTTGAGGGCTGGTCGTTTTGGAGGAGCCGCCAAGGTAGAGAAAGGCACCGCCACCAATTGCTAATCCGATGACAAGTCCAATTACCAGTCCTGAAGTTGAGCCCTTCTTTTTCTGAGCCAGTTCCTCTTTTGCTGTTTTTGCATCGGTCAGTTGCTGTTGCCGGATTGTATATTTCGCAAAAATAATGCCACAGCGTTCACATTCAACATGGCTCCTCTGTTTATTTCCACAGCTTGGACACTGCATGTCAGCACCTTTCAAAAAAGAATATTTTAACAGAACCTTAAGGCTCTATAATGCATGTTACCCTAAATGGCGTGGAGCTACAAAGAATGCTTTGACAGCGTGAGGGATGTTTACTGCTTGTCCGCCTGTGATTTTCTGAGATAATGGTCATAATCTCCTCCATACAGGCGCATTTCCCCATGATCAATCTCCATAACATGGTCAACCAACGAGTGAAGAAAGTGACGGTCATGGCTTACAAGAATAACCGTCCCTGCGAACTTTTGAAGTGCTCCTAGCAAGATGTCCCTAGATTGCATATCAAGATGGTTCGTTGGTTCATCGAGAATCAAAAAATTGAGTGGACGAGCTAAAAGTGTGGCCAGAACCACCCGGCTTTTCTCGCCGCCGGAAAGCAGAGAAATACGTTTGTCAGCATCTTCTCCCTGGAAAAGAAAGGCTCCGCACAGGTTACGGATTGTTCCGATATGTGCCTGTGGAATCACTTCCTGAATGGTTTCAAATACTGTTCTGTTGCCATCGAGTACATCCATGGAGTGCTGACTGAAGTAGCCAACGGCAACTCCTGCCCCCAGTGTGATGTTCCCCTCACTTGCTTCTGTCTCTCCTGCCACCACTTTCAAAAAGGTGGATTTTCCGGCCCCATTTACCCCAACCACGGCTATCTTTTCCCGTCGTCTGATCATGCCACTTATGCCACTGAATACCTTTTTTTGAGCACCGTTTTCAAGTGGCCATGCTTTGGCAAGATTTTCCATGGCCACCACATCGTCTCCGCTGCGGGGAGGCTCTGCAAAGCTGAACCGCATGGTCTTCTGCTCTGGCGGCAGTTCGATACGTTCTATTTTCTCCAGCTTTTTTATACGTGACTGTACCTGAGCGGCATGGGAAACCCGCGAGGCAAACCTGGCAATAAAGTCCTCCTCTTTGGCAAGCATCTCCTGCTGTCTGCGGTAACTGGCCAGAAGGTTCTTTCGTCTGATTTCTCTTTCGGTCAGATAGAAGTCGAAGTTGCCCCCGTAGGTGGTGATGGTTTTGTTGGCAACTTCGGTGATCCGACTCACAATGGAATTCATAAAGGTTCGATCATGGCTGGTCATCAGAAGCGCGCCTTTAAAGTCTTCCTTAAGCCATTCCTCGAGCCATAAAATGGATTCGATATCAAGATGGTTTGTTGGTTCATCGAGAAGCAGTACATCGGGATTGATGGTGAGGATTTTGGCAAGAGCTATGCGCATCTTCCAGCCGCCACTAAAGGATTCAACTGGGCGGTCATACTCATCCGGCCCGATCCCAAGCCCTGTCAGTACGGATTTGGCACGGGTTTCAAGATCATATCCGCCCCGGTGTTCAAATTCTTCCTGCGCATCTCCATAGCGTTCCAGCAGGGCAGCAAGTTTGTCATCGTCCATGGGTTCCGCCATGGCTGCTTCCATCTCGGTGATCTGTTCAGCAAGTACCATTACTTCAGCCACAGCAGACATCGTTTCTTCAAGGGCGGAGCGTCCAGCCATATCTCCAACATCCTGGGAAAAGTAGCCAATCACCGTTTTTTTAGAACAGGAAATTTCTCCTTTGTCAGCCTCTTCTTCTCCGGTTATAAGGCGGAATATGGTACTTTTCCCGGCCCCATTTGGGCCAACGAGTCCGGTTCTGATACCGGGGAGAATCTGCAAGCTGGATTGTATAAATATAATCTGGCTGCCATACTGTTTGGAAATATTACTTAAATGGATCATGGGGAATCTCGGGCTAAAGAAAAACTGTTGTATGTATGGGTTGTCGGTTAAACTGGTGTCTGCTTTTTGAGGTAAACCGTTATTTTTAGATCAGACAGACTACTTTGTAAGGAAAATAAAAACCATGGGAAATCCATTTCAGGATCAGTTGCTCAAGGCTGGTCTGGTTAATAAGAAACAGGTAAGCAAGGTAAAGCGTGCAAAACATATTAATCGCAAGCAGAAAAAAGAAGATTCTTCTGTTGAAATCAGTAACAAGGCCAAAAAAGAACAGGTGGCTCAGGCAGCACGCAACCGTGAATTAAATAAAAAACAGGCGGCGGAAAAACAGCAGCGTGAACGAGAGGCTCAGGTAAAACAGCTGATAGAACAGAGTAAGCTGGAACGTGATGATCGTGGAGAGCCGTACCATTTTGTGGATCAGAACAGAATTGAGCGAATTTTTGTCACTGAAGAAATGACGGAACAACTCAGTCGCGGTCTTCTGGCAATTGTTACATTTGCAGATGGCTATGAGGTGGTTCCGGCAAAAGTGGCCCGTCAGATACTGACTCGCGATAAAAAGAGGGTGCTTATTTTTCACACTGGGAACAAAGAGCAGGAAAGATAGTCCCTACTTTGTCCCGGAGGTCTGTGTCCCGCAGATCAGCCGTGAAGCCCAAGATAGGCACCGGCCCCAATCATAATTCCACCGGATGTACGGTTTAAGCCTTTAACTGCCTTAGTAGATTTAAAGAATCGTCGTGCAGATGAAGCACAGACTGCCACCGTCATAAGACCTGCCATAAGTCCCGCGAAAGTAATAACCGAAGCTAGGACAATATCGGAGGATGTCAGGCTGCCAAGGTCCATAATGGTGGGAAGAAAGGCGATATAAAAGAAGATCACTTTGGGGTTGGATGCCGAGATGAGAAAGCCCTGGAATATGCTTTTGCTCACTGTGTGCGTTGTGTCCGTTGCACCATCCTGCAGAGATGTTTCAGGGGAGGATGTCCATATTTTCCAGCCAAGATACAAAAGATAGAAGGCGCCGATAAAACGGATAACCATAAAGAGCCCTGCCCACTGTTCTGCAATAACGGCAAGGCCGAAGCATGCAAGAATAAGATAGACTATATCGCTTATAGTCATACCGAGTGCCAGTCCGATACATGGCCTGATTCCAGAGGAAAGAGATCTTGCCAAAAGAGCAAAAACGCCAGGTCCTGGGGTGATGGCAAAAATGAAAATAATAAATAAAAACGAAATAGCACTTTCTGCTGACATGGTAGAGACTCCTTTTTGTATGGAAATCTTTTTATAATAATCCCTGTCGGTTTGCAAGAATTCTTTAGTTAGCCCATCCTTCCGGTCTCTGTAGTAAGCTCTCTTATAAATGTATGGCAAAAGTATGAACTCTTCAGTAGAAGAGAGACCATGCTGAATGTTATCGAAATTGTTCTTCCCGTATTCCTGGTTATTGTGCTTGGTTATGCTATTCGCAGGCTGGGGTTGGTGGACGGGGATTTTTTTACTCAGGTCAACAAGCTGGTCTACTATGTTTGTCTGCCGCTGCTTCTTGTCTATAAGATTGCAGGGGCGGATTTCTCCGCCAGTTTCAACTTCAAACTGGTAATTGCAGCAAATGGCGGAGTTGCCTGTTGTTTTCTAATCGCTTATTTGTACGGAAAGTGGCGATCTTTTCCAGCTGCTATCCAGGGTTCTTTTTGCCAGGGATCCTTTAGGGGGAATCTTGCCTATATCGGGCTTGCCATCATCTATAACGCCTATGGTGATATCGGTTTGACACGAGCCGGGATTTTAATCGGTTTTCTGGTTCCGGTGCTGAATCTGTTTGCAATTTTAGCCTTGGTTCTGCCTCAACAGCAGCAACGGACCAGTTTTAGGGAAATTGTAAAGTTGATTATCAGTAATCCCTTGATTTTGGCCTGCCTGGTGGGGCTTCTATGGAGTTATTTTCAAATCCCTATGACGGTTATTCTTGATCGGACGCTCAATATTGTTACGGGAATGTCGCTCCCTCTGGCCCTGTTCTCCATAGGCGGCAGTTTCTCACTGGCAAGTTTGAAGGGTGATATTCCAAAAGCGGCGCTGGTCACAATAATGAAACTGTTTCTTCTGCCCCTGATCACCGCTGGATTTATGTTTGCACTTGATATAACAGGCGTTGATTTTGCCATAGGAGTGCTGCTGGCAGGTGCACCTACTGCGGTGTCTACGTATATAATGGCCTGTCAACTAGATGGGGATGCTGATCTTGCAGGAACCATTGTGGTGTTGGCAACCGCTTTTTCAGCGATCAGCTACACTGCTCTTTTACTCTGTCTTGACCTGTACGGGTTTTAAGGAGGAACGTATGAAACGCTTTATCCTCCTGCTTGCTCTGCTCACAGCTTTTCCACCCCTGGCAACGGATATGTATCTTGCCGCCACGCCTCATTTACAGAGTATCTGGAACCAGCCTCTTTCCGTTATAAATCTGACCCTTACGCTGTTTTTTGCCGTTTACTGTATCTCCCTGTTGTTCTATGGCCCCTTATCCGATCGTTTTGGACGAAAACCGCCGCTAATTGCAGGATTACTCCTTTTTATTGCAGCCAGTATCCTTTGTGCCCTGGCCCAGAATATCTGGATGCTTGTGGCTGCCCGGATTATTCAGGCAATGGGTGCAGGAGCCGCATCCGCCATATCACTTGCCATGGCAAGGGACAGGCTCGAGAGTGGTCAGCGGGAAAAAGTGTTAAGCCAGATTTCGGTAATTATGGCCTTAGCTCCCATGGTTGCTCCTTTGATAGGGAGTTTTATTATGGAATATCTCTCCTGGCCTTGGATTTTTATCAGTCAGGGGATAATGGGGATAGTGGCTCTTATGGGGGTCTGGTTTACCCCGGAAACTCACGAAGGAGAAGAGGGGACTTCTGTCTCAGCGCTGTTTGGGAGTTATGGCCGGGTCTTAAGTAATTTTCGTCTGGTGGGACTTGTTCTGTGCAATGCGGTAACAAGTCTGGCCCTGTTTTCTTTTATTGCCGCTTCCTCAACTATTTATATCAGCAGATTCCAGATGGGGGAGAGTCTCTTTGGTCTCTTTTTTGGTGCAAACGCCTTCTGTTTTATGATGGGATCCATGATCTGTATGCGATTTGGGAGAAAGATCGGAACATTTCGTATGATCACTGCAGGCTATGCAGGTGTTGCTATTGGTGGGATATGGATGCTTGCCACGCCGTTCAACGGTTGCTGGCAACTCGCACTTCCCATGGGGTTGATTACTTTGTCTCTTGGTTTGAGTCGTCCACCATCCAATAATCTGGTTTTGCAACAGGTGAATACGGATGCCGGAACGGCCTCTTCCGTTATGGTTTTTTCCTATTTTATTTGCGGGGCAATGGCCATGGGAGTTGTATCACTTGACTGGCCTGATAAGATCACATTTATTGGTTTTATTGCCATTGGCAGCGGTCTGTTTTCTTTTACCCTGTGGATGTTTCTGAAAAAATATCTGCATATCCCAAAAGGAGAAAGCAGTGCTGAAAAGGCGATACCAGCAAGGTAGCCTTAGCTGCGATCCGTTTTACTCACCTGTTTCTGGCGGTCGGCAGAAGGTAAACGCAGGTCCATTGGAAATCCCTGTGTGGAGAGAATAAGCATCCGCAGCTCATCGTTGATACGAACGGGATTTGGCAGGATGTGTTGCTGAAGCAGGATCTGGATCTGTTTCGGGGAGAGTTGCTTCTCCCCGCAGTGTGCCTCAAGCACAAAGGGGCAGCCCTCTTTCCAGCCGGAACAGCCATAAGCCTGTTTTCCTTTGATGATCTCTTCGCCGCAGAGTGGGCAATTTCCCCAACGCCCGTGCTCAAGTTCTTTGCTGCTACCTTGAATCATCTCCTGAATATAACTGCTGATCCCGTTCATGAAATCGTTGGCATCAAGCTCACTGCGTTCAATCTGTTTGAGCTTCTCTTCCCATTCACCGGTCATTTCGGGGGATTTAAGGAGCGGGTCTCTGATCAGGGCAATCAGGCAGCGGCCCATATCTGTACAGCGGAGCTGCTTTTTCTCACGCCGAATATAGTTTCGGCGCAGTAGCGTTTCAATAATGGCCGCCCGGGTTGCCGGTGTACCGATACCACGCTCTTTGAGCGCTTCACGTAGGGCGTCATCCTCAACAAACTTCCCTGCTGCCTCCATCGCTCCCAGCAATGAATTTTCCGAGAAGTGGTTGGGGGGCATGGTCTTTCCCTCGCGCAGGAAGGGCTCATGTGCTCCGTTTTCTCCCTTTTCAAAGGCTGGCAGAATCTGTCCGTCGGTCGCTGCCTTCTTCTTTTTTGGAAAAAGAACGGTCCATCCCGGATCGACAACTTGTGTCCCTTTTGCCTGAAATGCTATGTTGTTGCTCGTGCCCTCAACGCTGGTTATATTTTTGAGGCAAAGGGGATAGAAGGTTGCAATAAACTGCGTTGTAATGGCGTCATATACCAGCTGCTCGTTTGGCCCAAATCGTTTAGGTACCATGCCCGTTGGAATAATGGCATGATGATCCGTTACCTTTTTATCGTTTATAATCCGTTTGGTGAAAGGGAGTTTTGTAAGATCAAGTGCTTCTATCTGTTCCGGTCTCAAGGCTTTTAGCTGTCCCAGTATTTTTGGGATGCGCGGCTTCATATCTTCACTAAGATAGCGTGAATCGGTTCGTGGATAGGTGACAAGCTTGGCTTCGTATAAACTTTGGGTTGCAGTAAGGGTGTCGGCAGCCGAGATACCATGCAGTTTGTTTAGTTCCCGCTGTAGTGTGGTCAGATCAAAGAGCTGTGGCGGCTGTTCTTTCTTCTTTTTTGCTGTGATTGCTGTGATCTCAAATGGCTGGTCAGTTATTTTTTCAAGTAGAAGCTCCGCCTTTTCTGCTTTCTCAAAACGATTCCCCTTATACTTGAAAACAACTTCCCGGTAGCGGGTGCTGAGTTCCCAGAACGGATGGGGGCGAAATTGCAATATGGTGTCATCACGTTCAACAATCATTGCAAGAACGGGGGTCTGGACACGCCCAATGGTCCAGAGAACCCGGTCGTTCCCCCCGCCGATCCGCCCATGACGTACGGTGTAGTATCTGGTGGCATTTAATCCCACAATCCAGTCAGATTCACTGCGACAGCGTGCGGCTGCGTAGAGTGGGTCGTAGTCGTGACCATCCTGTAGATCCTTAAATGCTGCCTGGATCGCATCCGGGGTCAGAGAGTTGAGCCAGAGGCGGCGAATAGGTTTGTCTTCACAGTTGCACAGTGCAAGAATATAGCGGAAGATAAGTTCACCTTCCCGCCCTGCATCCGTTGCACAGACGATTTCTTCAGCCTGTTCAAACAGTGTCTTGATAACCTGAAACTGCTCATCAACGCCCCGATTGCTGATTAATTTGAGTTTAAACTCAGAGGGCACAAAGGGGAGAGTATTCAGGGACCAGCGTTTCATGGCAGGATCGTACTCACCCGGTTCCATAAGGGTTACCAAATGGCCAAAGGCCCAAGTAACCGCGCAACCACGCCCCTCGATATAGCCGTTTTTTTTGGCTTTGATATCGAGTACAGCTGCAATGTCACGTGCCACCGATGGCTTTTCTGCAATAATTACTTTCATGCTACGATTTACTCGCGATCTTTATTTTCATCTGGTAAGAACTATCCTTTACTGAACACCCTTAATAATAATGTAAACAACGAAAAAATCACCTAACTATTCAGTGTAATCTTCAACTACACTCTGTTTGTGACTTTTTTTGAATAAAAAGACAACCTGCTGAGGTTACAAAACTACTATGAATGGTTCAAAACGCTCCGATATTAAAGCCGGTATCAAGGTTTCTATTGTTCTCAAGCAGGATCAGCGATCCGGCAAACTGACCGATGGTGTTGTTAAAGATATTCTCACAAACTCCCCCACCCATCCCCACGGTATTAAGGTGCGCTTGGAAAGTGGTGCTGTTGGCCGGGTTAAAGTAATTGGTGCTTAGATGAAACCATGGGAATTACTCGATAGTGTCCCTGTGCCCGGAGGGTCGGAGCTTCTTGCCTTGTATCGGCGGGATCGTGAGTACTCCATACGGGTGGATGGTCTGGAATTAATGAACAGTCGTGTCCACGGGTCCGAGGATGCTTTGGCCGAACTCGTCTGCGCAAGGCTGAAAGGTAACCAGGATCCAAAGATTTTAATCGGTGGCTTAGGCATGGGTTTTACTCTGGCTGCAACATTGCAGCATCTTGAGGAACTGGGCAGGGTTGAAGTCGCGGAACTGGTTCCTGCTGTGGTGAGATGGAATCTTGGCCCCATGGCCGAACTTTGCGGAGATCCTTTGAGGGATAAGCGGGTGACGGTACGGGAGGGGGATGTGGCGCAGCTGCTACGAGCGAATTCAGAGAGTTACGATGGTGTTATGCTCGATGTGGATAATGGCCCCGATGGTTTTACCAGAAGTGCAAATAACTGGTTGTATAGCAGGGCAGGTCTTCAGGCCGCCCATTCCGTATTGAAGCCTTCAGGTGTTTTTGCTGTCTGGTCAGCCGGGCCCGACCCCGTCTTCTCAAAACGCCTGCGTCAATCCGGGTTTGCAGTGGAGGAAGTGACCGTTCGGGCGCGTGGAAAAAAAGGAGGTAGCCGTCATATGATCTGGGTTGCCACGAAATAGAGGGTTCTTAGGAAAAAGAAGCGTTCACCCTATGTGCTCGCTTTCGACTTTTGGTCTTCAGGAAACATCCGGCCGCTGATAACTGTCAGGAGGATTGCCAGAACGATGGCTATCACACCGAGAAGAACGTTGTAATAGACCGGAGCAACCAGTGCCAGACGGATGATCAGGGTGCAGAGAGCAAAGCCTGAGTTACGAAAAATTGTATAAAAAGCCGGATGGAAAATCTGGGCAATAAGAACCACTAGGATATCAGTAATAATAAGCAGGGTATAAAAGCCATGGAAAAAATCTGCATGCTCAACACCCGTCAGGCTGAGATAGAAAGAGTGTATCCCCATGGTTATAAATGAAATAAGCAGGATAAGAGAAATACCCTTTTTTGCAGCAACAAAATGAAATACATTATCAATATGATCCCGGTCGCCTATGCTTTTTTTCTGGAGTGTATAGTAGAAACTGAGAAGGGCAAATACGATAAATGCACCGAATCCATTGGAAAGAATATGAAGTATACTTTCTTCGTTGCCAAGAAATGTAACCGGTTCTTCAAAGGAGGATAATTCCTTAAAGGCATTACGTATCAGGATAAGAGAGAGGATTTCGAACTGTTTTCCCACTGATCGGGAAAAAGAGCAGGGAAGAGTAAAAATAAGACTGATAACCTCAAGGATGAGGATCATTGTAAATGCCCAGCTGATGGCGTAAAAATGATTTCCGGGGATAATGATACTGAGCTGTTCGGGCAGAAGTTGTTGACGTTTTAGCTCGATTATCAGAAGGCTTGCGATAAAAAACAGCACCAGCATAACGGAGATCTTACGATGTACCTTCTCATGTTCATAATAGTGGTGAAGGGGATCAAAAACCCAGGTGATCAATTCGCATAATCTGTTCATTGCTGGTGTTTTCCTGTTGTAGATATTTGAATGTGCTTCTTAACCGGGACAAGTTGCTCATAGTCTTGTCTGTGGATTATCGCATTTTGTTATTTTTTACACCAGTATAATCGAACGTGGGAAGAAATCCCTGCAATGTTAGGAAAATCAATGGGGGGCGTGAGACGTGTAACGTGGGAGAATGTTTTGTGTAAGACTTCGTGGTAAAATGTTTCAGGTCCCGCCTGATGATTATTGGCAAAAAGTGCTACTCCATCGTCGGCAAGTATGTTGCTGATACTTCGGCTCAGTTCCGGCCACTCTTTTTCCACATGAAAGCTCTTTCCTTTGCTTCCTGCTGCAAAGACAGGTGGGTCACAGATCACCAGATCAAAGGGGACAAAATCCTCTGGTCGGTTCTCTTTTTTACGTAGCTGTCTGGCCAGCCACTTTCGCACGTCTTCCTTTATGAATTTTGCGTTGCCACGGTTTTCCAGCTGGTTGATGGCAAGGTTCTCACGGCCCTGTTTCAAACATCCGGCGGCAAGATCCACTGAAAAGACAACTTCTGCCTCAGCCGCCAGCGCATAGACAGAGAAGGAACAGGTGTAGGAGAACAGATTTGCCACCCGTTTTCCTTTGGCTATCCTGGCAATTCGGCTGCGTGAGTCCCGCTGGTCGAGAAAAAGTCCCACGTGCTGTCTGTCGTTTAGTTGTACTTTGAAGTGTAGATTGTGTTCCCGAACCAGAAAAGACTCAGGGATGGGATCTCCCCAGGGGGCAATATCAGCAAAGAGTCTGTTCTTATGGGGATCCCGTAGGTTGGTCTTTACAACTCCTCCCTTGCAATTGCAGGTCGTGCAGAGGGTTTTAAGGAGTTCTTTATGGGTCTGCAGAACTTTTTTGGCAGGGATTTTTTCGTTATAGCCTGTGACGCAGAGCCAGTCGCCATACTTATCAATGGCTAGATCCTGTGAATATTCGCCGCGATGCAGAAGTCGGCAGGAATCTGTAATGGGGGCAAGAAATGGATAGCGTCGTTCAACAAGTGCCAGGTAGGAACTCTCCTGCCTGTCTCTATCAAGACAGGATGCAAACCAGGATGGTCGCGGGGCATACAATTCCTGGTCAATTCCAGGCCATTGCGTCTTTTCACAATGAAGACAGAGTCTGCTGAAATCAGCGCCCCCATATTCTGTGTCGCCAAGAAGCGGAATTCCAGATGCTGCCGCATGGCGTCTTATCTGGTGAGTTCGTCCCCTATGGATAACCGCCTTGTAGAGTGCATAGTCTCTGCCTTCTTTAATCTTGCTAAAACGTGTTGTGCAGGCTTTTCCATCGAGTGGATCACTACAGGTCCATGATTCGGTCGCTGTTTTCCCGGCGATAAAAAAATAGCTTTTTTGCGACAGCTCCTGCTCGTGGATCGTCTGTGCCTCGGCCACTCCCTTGGAGCTAAGCGCAAAAAGCAGTACGCCGCTGGTTCCCTTGTCGAGACGTGAGCAGATATGTACCTGTATATTTCGGTGTAAATCCAGCCATTCAGCCAGGCCAAGATCACCGGGGTGTGCTCTGTGAGTGGATATGCCGGATGGTTTGTTGACCACCAGCCACTTTTTATCTTGATAGAGATATGTCATTTTGAGAGTCTGTTGCGATACCTGTTAGTAATTATTTAGCGAGGGCAACGAATTACCCGTAACTCTTAACGCGCCCCGAAGGAAGTACTCTTGGGGTGTAACTGTTTAGCAGGTAAGCGTAGACCCCGGGTAAGCGCAGACTCCGGGTAAGCGAAGACTCCGTGCTTCAAATTCGTTAATTTTGGCCTCCGAAGCATACTAATGCTATTCGAGGAGGTTAGAATGGACGTAGTTGGAGTGCTGCTGAGTTACGTCTGTTATTCGTTTGGGAAGATTAACAATAACAGAAACGCCGCCTTTTCCATCGTTTTTATTTTCCGCCCGTATGCTTCCTTGATGATGCTCCACAATAGTTCGGACAATATATAATCCAAGACCAAGATGGGGAGACGTCCCCTTTTGGGTACGCACTGAAACCATTGAGTTGAATATCTGTCCAAGCATCTCAGGTGCAATGCCTGGTCCCTGATTGAAAATGCTGAGATCAATGCTCTTCTGATTGCTTGAAAGGTTCAGGACGATGGGTGTGTCAGCAAGATGAAAAGAGACCGCATTGTCGATAAGTTTTTCCAGCATCTGTCGAAGTCTGTCCGGGTCGCCATAAATGATTATCGGATACTCAGGAGGTTCATAGCTGAAAAGAACGTCAGGATAACCGGGCTGCCAGCCATGTTCTATCCAGAGTGCAACTGCTGCTCCAAGGTCAAATTCTTCCGGGAAATCTCGATCGAGTGCGTCCTGTAGGGAGGTAGCATCCCGAATTGCTGTGAGCAGCGATTCCATACGCTGCACATCGCGCAGTGCCCATGTCATATATTCTTTGATCTGTTTTTTAGAACCAGTCAGTTCCTGTTCCATGTTTTTGAGGGAAGCGGCAATCCCGGCAAGAGGAGTACGCATTTCATGCTCCAGATTGTCTGCCATATTTTCACGGTATTCATTCTGTTCCTTGAGCTGATCAAGCATAGTGGAAAGGGTTCGTGTCAGATCTCCGATTTCATCTTTTGCCTTCACTGCAGTGATTTTCGAAACAATTCGGCCATCGTCACTGATGGCATTTGCCGCCTGATTTCGCAACCGCCGGATACGGCTTGAGATGCGTGAGGCAAAAAACAGTAAACCGAGTCCAATAAATAAAAAGGCTAGTACTGTAAGCCCTATGGACTCTTCTATCATACGGTTTTTAAGAGCCAGAATAGAGTTTGTGGTCTGTTCCACAACAACTGCTCCCACCACATTGTTTCCATCGGTCAGCGGAGTGATGGCTGCCATAACTTCCACCTGAGCATCGTCCAACTGGTAGTGGGTGATGCTTGATTTTCCGGCAAGCCCTTCCTCTATTCCCATAATATCCAGTTGCTTTGCTCTCGATTCAGTCGTGCTGAAACTTGTTGTAAAGGGTTCCGTGAAGAGACGATACACCGGAGTGAGTCGCTGATGAATCCAGTTAAGGGTTGAGTCTCTGTTTTGGTCCTCCATGGAAGTGGGCGTTTCAGTGGTCTGGAGACTTCCGAACCGAGCTCGGACCCGCCGGTTACTGTCCACTATTCTGATGCGAGAATGGGGGCGATCAAGATTTTTCAACAGTGCCTCAATATCACGGGATGGGGCAAGGAGCCAACCAAGTTCTCCTATCTCACCCGGATTGGCGGTGCCTATCAGGGTTTCTACTGCTCGGGTGCTGCTGTCATCCACATCAGCCACGGCAAAGGCGAGCCGTTTTCCAATCATATCGAGGGGAATCCGAATCTCAACTATATATCCATCGTCTGTTTCGGTCCAGACTCCCTGAATGCGAGGCTCGTTGGCTAGTGGCAGCTGGCTTTCCGTATCGGTTGCCATCTGAAATCCGTTGACCCAGCCGGGTTTCTCGGTGGCTACCAGATAGCGCTTCAATTTACCTGTCGGATCCTGGAGACCTATCTGTATATGATCCGCTTTTTCAGGATAGAGTGAATTCTCGTGGCGATAAATCACGTTGTTATCCTGGACAAGAAAAAGGGCATAGAGGTATTTCCCACGTTGTCCGACAAGATGTTTGAAGCTGAGTGAATCAGCATTATATGCCGAAGTGGAAGAGAGGACATGTTCAATGCCAAATTTTTTACTCTGATCAAGTTCCGGCTGCCAGTCATCCACTTTGCCATTGAGGCGAATGGAGCTTGAAAGTCGGAATAAGTACAGGTCACGGCTCTGATCAAGAGAGTGGAATAATTCACGATCAAAAATATCCGGGCGATTGGCAAGGGTCGTTGCCACCGCCTTTGCCGTAAACATTAAGGCATCTTCCCGACTCGCAAGAAGGTTCGATTGCAGCATGGCACTGAACCTGAAACCGATCAGGGGAATGAGCAGCAGCAAAAGAGAAATAAGAGTAAGTTTTAAACGAAGGGAGATGCGCATAACTGTTTAGCGATGATTATTCCTTTAACCTTAAGTTGTTCTGCTGATAAATAGTTTGAATCAATATTTCCCAAGAGGGTCAAAATTGGCTAGACTGACCCTGAATCCTACGGAAAGTATACGATAGTAACAGGTGAAAACAATGAGAAAAACAAAAATAATAGCAACACTTGGTCCTGCCAGTCACAGTGTGGAGCAGATTCATGAGTTGATTCTTGCAGGAACGGACGTCTTTCGCATTAATCTTTCCCATGGCGACCATGAATCCCAGGCTGATTTGATTGCTGCCGTGAAGGAAGCGAGGGCACGGGCAGGCACTGAGAGTGCTATTCTGCTTGATACCAGAGGGCCAGAGATTCGGACCGGCGATATTGATGGCGGGTACCTTACTCTTCTGGAAGGACAGACCTTCTTTCTCACAATTGATGTGGTTGACGCAACTGCTGAGATGGTTTCCGTAAATTATCAAGGCTTGTCGGATGATGTGAATGTCGGGGATACCATCCTTCTTGACGATGGCAAGCTGGCATTACGAGTAGCGGGGCTTCATGGAAATGATATCCGTACCGAAGTGCTGGTTGGTGGTCGTCTTGGAGAACATAAGCGGGTCAGTCTTCCCGGGGTAAAAGTAAATCTGCCGCCATTAATGGAAAAAGATATCACTGATATTCGATTTGGAGCTGAACAGGAAGTTGATTTTATTGCAGCTTCATTTATCCGTAAGGTTGAAGATGTCCTGGAGGTCCGTCGGGTTATTGAAGAAGTTGGCGGCAGACAGCAGCTTATATCAAAGATTGAAAATCAGGAGGCACTTGATAATCTGGCGGACATTCTTGATTTGTCTGATGGGTTGATGGTGGCAAGAGGGGACCTTGGTGTTGAGCTACCGCTGGAAAAAGTACCGGTGATCCAGAAAAAAATCATTGATATGGCCAATCGCCAGGGGAAACCTGTTATTACTGCAACCCAGATGCTGGAATCCATGATCACAAGCCCAAGACCCACAAGGGCTGAAGCCAGTGACGTGACCAACGCTATTTTTGATGGCAGTGATGCGGTGATGTTGTCGGGTGAAACAGCGGTTGGGAAATATCCGCTAGAGGCAGTTCGATTTCTGGTGAAAAATGCGGAAATTTCAGAAGCTGCCCTGCCCTATGGGGAGCTCTTGAGCGCCGGTGCCCGTTATTCCACTCAAACCGTGTCCAACTCTATCTGTTATGCTGCCTGCGCCATTGCGGCTGATTTGCAGGCGGATGCAATTTTAGCGGCAACCGAGAGTGGACAGACTGCGAGAATGGTTGCCCGTCATCGTCCGCAGCCTCCAATTGTTGCGACCAGTCCCGATGCTACGGTGAGGCGGCAGATGCAGCTGCTCTGGGGAGTAGTGCCCCTTGAGGTAACGGATGAAGATTCAGTAAATAAGCTTTTTGATGATGCAATTGTCCGTTCCATAGAGCATGGTCTGATGAAATCCGGAGATACCATTGTGATTATTGCGGGGATTCCGTTTAAAATCAGTGGTTCCACCAATATGTTAAAGATTCATGAGGTGGGTGATATTAACCTGCATGGCCAGGGGATTGGGAAGAAGACTATCACGGCTGAGATTACCGTGCTGGATGAAACCTCAAGCCTTGATGATTTTAAGGCAGGAAACATTCTTGTTACTTGTAATACTGATAATTATATGCTTAACAACATAGGGGGCGTAGCAGGAATTATTACCGAACAGCCAGGGCTCACATCTCATGCGGCCATTATTGGTAGGGAAAAAGATATTCCTGTGATTACAGGGGTGAAAAACGCTACTGAAAAACTCAGAACTGGACAGGTTATCAGTATGAACTGCCAGCATGGACAGATTTACCAGACACGATAAGCAGAAGTTATGAAACGTAATCCTTTTGGCGCAATCTTAGACAGAACGACTCCCCCGGAAGGATTGTTGCTGCTGATACTCTCCGTTATTATTGGTGCTTCCACCGGCCTTGCGGCGGTGGCCTTTATCCGTCTCATCGCAATTATTCAAAACAGATCCTACACAACGGTTGGGTATCTTTTTCCCCATTTGGGTATCTGGAGTTATGCTCTGGTACCCATTGCTGGTGCTTTACTCGCCGGACCCATTATTGCCTTTTTTGCCCGTGAGGCAAAGGGACATGGTGTCCCTGAAGTTATGCAGGCACTTGTTATGCGTGGTGGTCGCATTCGACCGCGGGTTGCCATAGCCAAGATTGTTGCCTCTGCTCTCTGTATTGGAACAGGTGGATCTGCTGGGCGTGAGGGACCAATTGTTCAGGTCGGCTCCACACTCGGCTCTGTAATGGGCCAGGTTCTTCATCTCTCCGATGACCGTATCAAAAATCTTGTGGCCTGCGGAGCTGCAGCCGGTATTGCCGCCACCTTTAATGCACCCATTGCAGGTGTTGCTTTTGCCATTGAAGTTTTGATGTGTGAACTGCAGGTACGGGCTTTTGGCAACGTGGTGATAGCGGCAGTGTCCGCAGCCGTTGTTAGCCAGATCTATCTCGGTGATCGTCCCGCTTTTACCGTCCCTTCTTATAGTATGGAATCACCGCTGACTATTCTTTTTTATCTGCTTCTTGGACTGGTTGCAGCACTTGTTGGCGTTGGCTTTATTCGTATGCTTTCCTGGTTTGAGGATGCTTTTGATAACTGGAAATTTCCGCTTGCTCTCAAACCTGCCATCGGTGCTCTGCTTCTTGGTCTGTTGGGTGTTTGCTATCTTCAATTTACAAATACCAGCTTTAATAACCCGACTGAGTTTCAACTGGGAATGCCGCTTATTGAAAATATTCCCCATGTATATGGTCCTGGGTTTACCTTTATTGAAGAGGCCCTTCATGGCAAAACAAGCTTCTGGATTCTGGCCCTACTGATTGTTTTGAAACCACTGGCCACCTCCCTCACCCTTGGTTCCGGGAATTCCGGTGGTGTATTTGCGCCATCCCTTTTTATCGGGGCGATGCTTGGTGGTGCCATGGGGGAACTGTTTGCAATGTGGAATCCTGTGCTTGCAGGCCCTCCCGGGGCCTATGCGCTTGTTGGTATGGCGGCTGTTTTTGCAGCCTGTGCTCGGGCGCCACTCACAGCTATGCTGATCGTTTTTGAAATGAGTAATGACTATGCGTTGATTCTGCCGCTTATGCTCACGGCGGTCACGGCATCGTATCTTGCCCAGTACCTGCACCCCGAATCCATCTATACAGTAAAGCTTGTTAAGCGTGGTATACGTTTTGATCAGGGGCGGGATAAGGATATTATGCAGGGGGTGATGGTGCGTGAGGTTATGCTGCGCTCGCCGCTAACCATCTATAAAGATCAGACTCTTGCTGAGTTGTACCAGCGATTCCAGGAGACGAATTTACTCGGTTTTCCTGTGCTCGATAAGAATGATCTGCTTTGGGGAATTGTTACTCTCCAGGATATGGAGAAGACTCTGTCGCAGGATTCACTAAATCTTCGAACATTGAAGGTTGAAGATTTGGCAACACCTGAGCCTTTGACGGTCTTTTCCGATGAGCCTATTTATACCGCAATCCAGAAAATGGCTCCCAGGGATCTTGCGAGATTGCCGGTTGTTTCAAGAGCGTCGGAAAAAAAGCTTCTTGGATTAATAAGCCGCAGTGATATTTTAAGGGCCTATGATGTTGGTATCGTGCGTAAACAGAGAGGGCAGTTACTTGAGGATCAGATATCCTTGCGACGGGAGCAGTATAATGATTTTACAGAGTTTCGTTTGAAAACGGGCTGCTATGCAGTTGCAAAGAAACTCAAGGAGTTGGAACTCTCCAATTCCATTAATGTGGTTTCTGTAGACAGGGAGGGCGTGCTCCATATTCCGCGTGGCAGTACCTGCTTTGCCTCGGGTGATATTGTGACTCTTTTTGGCAGGAAAAATCTTCTTGAAGAGGCTGAAAAGCAGTTTCTTGTAGAGGAAAAGTAACAAAAACAGTGCAGTATTGTTACTTCTTTGTATGCTGCCCCCCCTCAGCTGACTGCTGAGACACATAGAATCGTTACTTCTCAATCCAGCGGTAACCCATGCCATATTCGGCTCTGATCTCGTCAAATTCTGGATCTGTTTCGCGAAATTTTTCTCTAATCCTTCTCACGTGTGCGGCAATAGCATTATTGGTAACAACCACATTTGCCGCTGCCATAAGTTGATCGTGTGATTTCACATGACCCGGTCGATGCACCAGAGCGCATAAAATCCAAAATTCCGTAAGGGTCAGACTAACCAGCTGCTCTTTCCAGTATATCTGTTTACGTTCCTCTTCAATACGAATCGAGCCGTGGATGATAATGGTTTCATCGGGCTGTTCGGTTGTCCCTGCGATGGCTTCCAGCATTTTAAACAGGGCCGAAATGCGAACGGGAAGGAAATCGAGTGTTGTGGTGTCCTTTGTAAGATAATCCCAGGCACCGAGTCGGAGCCCTGAGACACGGTCGATATCGGAATTTCTGGCGGTAAGAAAGATAATGGGAAGGGTGGGAGAAAGGTTTCGCAGTTCCCTGCAGAGTTCAAAACCACCTTCGAGTTCATCGTGAAGCATAACATCAAGGATGGCCAGATCCGGCAGCTTTTTGCTAAAGGCCATACTGGCTTCTGCTCTTGAATCATAACTGTTTACCAGGTAGCCGTCACGTATCAGTGCCTGGGCGTAATTGTTGCGCAGGGCTTCATCGTCTTCTACCAGTGCGATTGTGTAACTCATTGTTCTCCATGATTTTGGCTGACTTTCAGTTCCTGTATTAGCACAGATATTTCCATCTGGCTAGTTCGTGCCTGTCCAGAAATGGCCTTTTTTCTCTAACTCTTAGTTGTCGTGAAGAATATATCCTCGCAATATCAGCCATATGACTGCGGTAAATTTTTCTTCTCGCCTCGATTTAGAGAAAAAAATCTCATTTCTGAACGGACACTATCTTGCGCCGAACATTGTCATAATGTGTCATTATTGCATCGTGAGCTGTCACTCTTCATTCCTCTCTTTGTCATTTTCATCTGCTTTACTTGGAATAATCGAAAAGTGAAGTTTTAAATTGTCTAAGAATGGAGATGCAGATGGCAGACGCAAAAAATGGTGCAGGGAAAATGGCTGATCCGGGAAACATACTCTTTGTCGTGTACCTGGGACTGGTGGTGTTGTTACTCATTTTGTCCCTGGTAACGGATAGCTACAGTGCTGAAAATGCAGATAACAGAGATGAAATACGGATCTCGGAGGTGCGGCAGGGGAGTTTGCTCTTTGTTACGGGGGAAGGTGGAGAAAAATATGGAGTTGCCGCCCGGCTTTCACAGGATGTGGAAATCTATATCAGTGCAATGACTGCAAGGACAATGGTTCGACAACGATTTGTGAATGATACTGATCGGTGGCAGGAGGCTGTTTATGTATTTCCCTTGCCCGATGAATCTGCAGTGGACCAGCTGAGAATGAAGATTGGTGAAAGGGTTATTGAGGGAGAAATTAAGGAGAAGGAAGAGGCTAAAAAAGTATATGAACAGGCAAGAAAAGAGGGAAAGAAGGCCTCTCTTTTGTCTCAAGAACGGTCAAATATTTTTACCATGGCCGTTGCCAATATTGGGCCAGGTGAAGAAGTTGAGGTTGAAATAGAATTTCAGCAGGTGGTGGCTGTAAGTGACGCTGTTTTTTCGCTTCGTTTCCCCATGGTGGTTGCTCCCCGCTATATTCCAGGCGCCGTAGTGAAAGATGCGGGCGAGCAAAGTGCTATTCAGTTTAGTGGTAATGGCTGGGCAATGGATACAGACCAGGTTCCCGATGCCTCCCGTATCACTCCGCACGTTCTATTAAACAGTAAAGAAAGCTTGAATCCGGTTCGTTTGATGCTTGAGCTGGCAGCAGGATTTTCCGTGGCCAGAGTGGAGAGTTTATACCATGGTATTACAGTAAACGGTGATAAAGAGAGGGGGACACAGCTTATTCGTTTTGATGGCACTGTAAAGGCGGATCGTGATTTTGTGCTTGAGTGGGAGGCCGTGGCAAAGGAGTATCCACAGGCCGCTCTGTTTAGTGAAACCCATGAGAAGGACACCTATCTGCTGATGATGGTAAATCCATCAGTTGCGGATCTAGCTAAGGAAGCGCCTCCAAGGGAACTTGTTTTCATACTTGACACCTCAGGTTCCATGGCGGGAACTTCAATTGTGCAGGCGCGAGAAGCGTTGCTCACAGCGATTACACGTCTCACTGCAAATGATAGATTTAATGTAATAGAGTTTAATTCCGAGGCGACAAAGCTCTTTGATCGCGCAGAAAAGGGTGATGCGGAGCATCGGAAAAAGGCCATTCGTTTTGTCAGTTCCCTTAAGGCCACTGGTGGTACTGAGATTGCCAAGGCACTCGATCTTGCACTTGATGGCCGCATGGATCATAAGCGAATCCGTCAGCTTATATTTCTCACCGATGGCAGTGTGGGGAACGAAAAAGAGTTACTTGCAACGATTCATTCCCGCCTGGGGGATTCACGTCTCTTTACCATTGGGATCGGTTCCGCTCCCAATTCTTATTTTATGTCACGTGCGGCTGTTTTGGGTCGTGGCAGCTATACCTATATTGGAAAGATCAGTGAAGTGCAGCAGAAGATGATGCAGTTGTTTCAAAAGATTGAGCATCCTGCAATAACGGATATTGTGCTAAAAACGGCTAGTGGTCAGCCCCTTGAATACTATCCGGATATCATTCCTGATCTCTATAAAGGAGAACCTCTGGTGCTGGCGATTAAAGTTTCGCAGGGAGTTGAAAAAGAACTGTTAACCATCAGCGGTCGACGTGACGCGGGGATCTGGCAGGAAGAGGTCACCGTACAGACAGTTGCAGAAAGGCCTGGGATTGCAACACTCTGGGGCAGAAAGAAAATTCGGTCTTTGATGGACTCACTGTCGCTTGGAGCGAGTGAGGATGAAGTACGAAAGCAGGTGTTGCACACTGCCCTGACTCATCATCTTGTCAGTCGCTATACCAGTCTGGTTGCCGTTGAAAAACAGGTTTCACGTCCATCTGAGGCTGATCTTTTGACATTACCCTTGAAAACAAACCTTCCACATGGCTGGCAGGCGACAAAGGTTTTTGGTGGCGCGGCAAAGACGGCTACTCCAGCGCAACAACGTATACTACTTGGCTTGTTGTTGCTACTGGCCGCATCACTGCTTCTAGTCTGGAACAGGAGAGAGAGGAGATGAAAAGATGGATTTTGCGCATCACCGCTTTTGTTCTTCTAGCAGGCGGCAGTTTTCTCCTGGCTGACGGCTGCTGGATCAGGGCAAAGGCGGTGCTTGCTCAAATTCTTCTACAAAATGCGTGGGAGCAAACAGTGAAGAGCGGAAAGCCTACGAAAGCATGGCCATGGGCAGATACCTGGCCCGTTGCACGGTTGCAGGTGGAACGGCTTGGCATAGACCTGATTGTCCTTGAGGGAGAGAGTGGTGAGGTGCTCGCCTTTGGTCCTGGCCATCTTTTAGGGAGCAGTGCTCCCGGTTCTGAAGGACATTGTATTCTGGCAGGACATAGGGATACGAGTTTCCAGTTTCTACAGAGTTTGCAGCAGGACGATATTATTATACTGGACACCACTGCTGGTTTAACTCAGAGGTACCGGGTCATGGAGAGTATGGTGCATACGGCGGAGGATCTCTATTTCAGGGAAAGCGCTTCCTCCTCCCTGACACTTATTACCTGCTATCCATTTAATACTTTAGAGGCAGATACGGATTTGAGGTACCTTGTTTTTACGGAGAAAAGCTGATTCGTTTTATGTGTAGGTAATCAAATATTTATAGAACGATACGCATCAATAATGTGCTGAATATCAGTTTTGTTGTTTCGTTGCATTCTCTGTAAATGATTCAGTTTTTTTTCCAGATAGCTCACTGTGATTTTTGATTGTTCAGCGGTATTAGCTTGCCAAATCAACTCACCAACTGGATTGATTTTGGATTGCCTTTTGTCCAAATTTGGAGGCGATGTAACCAACAAGATTTCATAGAAACGTTGATTGTCTTCAACTAACACTTCATTTTTAAGAGTGAAGTCAAGCCGGATTAATTGCTGTCGTAGCCTAAATTGGTGGTGAACAGGGCACAGTAGGAAATCGATATTTGTTGCGGAGTGGCTTTGATGAATAGCGTTGACGAACTGAGTTATTAAATCGCCACCCACTCCGGCGATAATGACTAAGTTTTTTCCTTCATATTGTTCTATTGGCAATGCTGCTACATCAAGGCAATGAATTTGCCAGTTTGAATTCGAATGTGGGTAAGAGCGTTGTAGGTTGTTTTCCAACTCGTCCAGAAGCTCAGGGACAATGTCAACAAAGTGGATGTATGGTGCAGCGAATCGAGACAATAAGGCTGTGCCCAATAAGCCGTGGTCACAGCAACAATCCCAGATATGGGTATAGTCAGATGTAACCATCGATTCAATTTGCTTCAATCTTTTGCTGAGTTTCAAGGTGACTTCCTCTCCAACTGGGGGCTTATGATTGCAAAGTAAGATTGTTACAATACAAGTTTTTGTTCCAGTAATCTCTAATTCCTTAAAAGGTCCTTTTGGGGGCGAAAAAGGAGGCGCTAAGGGTGGAAAACGGCTAGTTACCTTGGTCCGACCCTATTGTTTGCTATTCCTGGGGTGTATATTCATAAATAACAGTTGGTTGCGTCGGTGTGACCCCTTTGTGTCTTCTGTCAGGACGTTATGCTTGAAAAATACAAAAATTGCATGTATCATTTATAGTACGATATATTGTACGTAAAACATACGAGAGGTGCCCGCATGCAAAGATTAAGAGTAGACCAAGACATCCGTTCCATGTCGGAATTTAGGACAGGAATCGCTTCATTTCTTAAGCAAGTTCACGACACTAAAAGACCACTTATCATCACTCAGCATGGCAAGGGGGCTGCCGTTCTACTAGATGTAGGCGAATACGAAGCTATGCAAGAAAAAATCGAACTATTAAGTGACGTACAAACATCCATCAGTCAAATCGAAAACGGAGAAGGTGTATCACACGATAGCGCAAAGGATATTCTCTTGAAGAGAATATCTAAATGAAAATAATTTGGTCTCCACTTGCTATTGATAGAGCTTCAGAAATTGCAGAATACATTTCTTTGGACAATCCAACAGCTGCTATTAGATGGATTGATGATGTTTTTGAGAAAGTCCTAATTCTAAATTCATCTCCCCAAATAGGGCGTACCGTGCCTGAAATAAAACAAAAGGAAATAAGAGAAATCATTTTTGGAAATTATCGCATAATCTATCGAATAGAAAAGCTAAATGTTTCAATTCTTATTGTCCGCCATACTAAGCAGATATTACCAATAGATGAAATAATGGCATAAAAAAAATGATGTATTCGGAGACCACGTTTCCTTACCCATTGTTGAATAATTCGTGGTTTGAGGTACCTAGTTTTTACGGGAAGAACTGAAGCCATTTATATATAGTTGTTCAGATTGATCAATTCTGGAGATAACCTGTTCTCACAGCTGATGTTTATAATAGAGAAATCCCAAATTAAAATAACAGGGATTACAAAACGAGTCTTCTTCCTTTCGGAGTTAAGCGATACTGCTGGTTTCGGGTTGGCTTGCTTGCCTGTAAAAACCGATAGTTCTCTACCGTGGTAAATAAAAAATCCCATTTAAAACAGAACTACTTTATTTGTCAGACAAAAATCGAGGAAAAGTCGGCAAGCACTATTTAAGTGTTTCGTTATACTCTTGACAGTCCGGAAGCACAGTATATACTACGCCTGTATTCACAAAGAGTATTTTCCACTCTAAGAGATTTTAAAAAACATCATTTGGATAACTAACCATGTATAAATATATCATTTTCCCGGTCCTACTCCTTCTACTGGCCGCCTGTTCAAGCGAAGAGCAACCTGCTCAGCCCTCCCAATCTGTCACGGCAGAAGCACAAAGCAGCAATGCTGCGACCACTCAATCAGCAGTGCGCCAGTTAGCATCACATAAAATGGTATTCTTTTTAGACCCCAATGGAGGGCCATGTCGTTTACAGGTGTCCATTCTCAATGATATGGCCGATGAGCTTCGCGGAACAGTAGATATTCAATATGTACAGACTACCGTCACAGGCGACAGAGATATTTTTTACCAGTATGGTATTCGGGCACTTCCAACATTACTGCTTGCTGATGCCAGTGGTAAAGAGATCAAACGTATGACTCCCGGAGTTAAACAAGCAGCCGACATCCGTCTTTTGATGCAATCCATCCCTAAATCATAATCTAAAAACCATGCCTATAGAACTCAGTATCACAACGCTTCTTATGGTGACCTTTGCAGGCCTTGCTTCCATAGCATCCCCCTGCGTGCTTCCCATGATTCCTATCATTATTACTGGAACCAATGACGATAACAAGTATCGACCATTGCTTATAGTCGTAGGCCTCAGTTTCAGTTTTATTATGATGGGGGTGCTCACCTCCCTCTTTGCCGGAGCCGTCGCCGGGGTGATGCCTATTGTTGAGAAAGTGGTCGGTGTCGTCGTGATTCTATTTGGTCTCTCCATGCTCTTTGGCATAAATGTCTTTAAAAAATTCACTTTTTTTTATAAAGCACAGCAATTTCAGAGCAAAGGAAAATGGTCCGGGCTGATCCTTGGCATGACTCTTGGTATTATCTGGATTCCTTGTGTAGGTCCTATGCTTTCAGGAGTTTTGGCGCTGGTTGCTACACAGGGTAAACTCTCATCGGGGTTGATTTTACTGTTTTTCTATTCATTAGGATTTGCCATTCCTATGTTGCTGGCTGGGTATGCTTCACAATCAATTCGGCATAGGATCCGTGCTGTGAATAGTCATCCAATGGCCATACGCCTGGTGAGTGGATTTCTGCTCATTATATTTGGCTACTTTATTCTTACAGCCGGGATGTTTGCCATTGGCAGTTCTTTTTAAAACTTGCCAGAAAACGGCATAGAAAATAATCGAGTACAGGAAACAGAAAGGGTAATGAACCATCTAGGGACGACCAGATAGGTGGATTTCACACAACTTTTGTTTATAGCTGTCGGTCTTGCTGCCGATTCCCTTGCGGTCTCCGTGAACAGCGGGGCTATTCTTCGTAAAATGCGTTTACGGCATGCCTTGCGTATTGCTGTCTTCTTTAGTTTTTTTCAGGGGATTATGCCATGGATTGGCTGGGAACTGGCGAGTCTTGCCGGTGACTGGTTTCAGGCCATTGACCACTGGATTGCCTTCAGCCTCCTTGTTCTTATTGGCGGCAAGATGGTATATGATTCCAGGCAGGTAAACGTTGAAGATGGTCGTGACCCGCTGAATCTCTATATCTTGTTCACTCTGGCCATAGCTACGAGTATTGACGCCTTAGCCATTGGTGTCACCTTCTCCTTTCTTGATATTTCAATCCTTGAACCAGTTCTAGTTATAGGTTTGGTAACATTTGTTTTAAGTCTGGCCGGAACCTATATCGGGGCATTTTTCGGGCATATTTTTGAAGATAAAATTGAACTGGCTGGTGGTGTAATTCTTATAGGGATAGGCGTCAAAATCCTTTTCGAACATCTACTGGCTTAACTGTCCCTGAAGTGCATTACTCATAATCGGACAGCTTTTTTCCCAATTGCTATCCACCATCATTTGCATTAACTTTCCGATATGAAAATTCTTCAATGGAAGGTGTTGTGAAAGATGAAAATATCGACAAGGTTTTTTCTTTATATTTCTACATTACTCATTCTCAGCTCTGTGGGACTGGGAATTATCTCCGTACGTGACGAGCGTTCGCACCTCATGAATGAGGTTAGAGGGCAGGCGCGGACACTTGCCAAAATCCTCGCAACAACTTTTAAATACTACCATATGGTGGACAGTCACCAGCGAATTGGAGAGTTAATTCATGCGGTCATGCCACATGATCAGGAGAATAATAATCTACTGATCAATTTGTATGACCAGCAAGGGCAGCTTATGGATTTCACATTTGCCCATGGACTAAATGAGAGGATCCCCCACCAAGAGAACGAAGCAGGTGAGATTGCTGCAGGAACCCGGGAACAGCTCATCAAGGACGGCTCCCATGAATACTTCTCTGTTGTAAGTCCTATTCTGAGCAGCAGCGGTGATCTTCAGGGCGCCGTGGAGGTTTTGATTTCCCTTGATCAGATCGACGAAAATCTGACTGATATTGTACGAAAGTTTATCATTTTCATTCTCCTTACTGCCTCTCTGCTTGGTATACTCATCTACTTTGTTACACGTCTGAGCATATTACTGCCCATCGCCAGGCTGAAAGAGGCATCTGAGAAATTGGGTCGTGGAGATCTTGGGCTGCGGATCGAAAAGAGTGGCGTGACAGAGCTTGATAACGTAATCGAAGAATTTAACCGCATGGCCTACAATATTGAACAGCAGAACAACACACAGGAGCAGCTGTTTACAGAAAAAATTAACCTGGAAAAGACACTTCGTCACACAGACAAACTTGCCTCCATTGGTCAGCTTGCCAGTGGACTGGCACATGAGATTGGTACGCCATTAAATGTTATCAGCGGGCGGGCTGAACACCTTTTAAACAAACTTCCTGTTGAGCAGCCCGGGACAAAAAATCTAGAAATTATTATTCGTCAATCTGAACGTATTGCCAAGACCATGCAGCAGTTGCTCGCTTTTTCCAGAAAACCCGCCGCACACTTCGCTGAACTAGATCTTGAAAAAATCATTCTCGAAGCGTTTTCGCTTTGCCAGATGAAACAGCGTAAAACAGAACCTCAGATTAAAATCGTGTCCCATCTAGCTGAAAAGAGGATGTTGGCCGACGAGGATGGCCTGCGCCAACTCTTTGTTAATCTGATGCTGAACTCATTCCATGTTCTGACGGATGGCGGTACCATAGAGATTCATAGTTTTCTTCACCCGCAAAACCATCAGGAAATTACCATCACCTATGAAGATGATGGCCCCGGTATTCCGCAGGACAATAAAGAGAGGGTGTTTGATCCCTTTTTTACCACCAAAGATGTTGGAGAGGGAACCGGTCTTGGCCTGTTTATGGTAACAAATATAGTGGAGGAGCACCAGGGACGCATAACACTTGACGCCGATGCTACTGAGGGAACAAAATTTATCATCATGTTCCCTCACTCTCCGTAGATACCTCTGCTTCTCCGCAAGCAACCGCTACAGTAAAGGATTTGTAATCCTATTCTGCCCAGAGCAAACAATGTAGTGGTACATTTTGTCCCTCAGTGCCCCCTTTTTGTCCCATGGTCTTTCGTTTCGACAACCCTGCTCCCCAGTTGACAGAATCAATCAGTAACTAATTTTAGCACCATTACAGCACCTTATCTTTTATGTATTTTCTTGGCATATCTTTTGCTTCCTTTTGTCGATTCACTCATTTTATACAATCTATCATTCACTTTTGGAGCCTCTGTAATGTCTCAGCCTGAGCAAAAATCAAATATCAACTGGACAGTTCTCTTTATCTGCTGGCTTCTTGTCAGTCTGTCCACCTCTATAAGTATATTTTTCAGTTCCGTCATGGAGTTTGCTCCCTGCGTTTTATGCTGGTATCAGCGAATATGTTTATTCCCTCTGGTTTTGATCCTGGGTGCAGGCCTTATCTCCTTTGACAAAAATGTCGTGAAATATTCCCTTCCTCTGGCCATTGCAGGCTGGTTTGTTGCTCTCTATCACACCTTGCTCTACTCCGGTATTATTCCTGAGACTATGCAACCATGCAGCCAGGGAGTTTCCTGTACGGAGGAGTATATTGATCTCTTTGGTTTTATCACAATCCCCATGCTTTCTTTACTTTCATTTTCAATGGTTATTGCGCTGTTACTTATCTTACAAAGGAGAATATCTCGATGAAAAATGCACTGTTAGCTGTAGCAAGTCTTGCCCTGATCTTTGGATTTATGTTTGTCAGTTCTTGGTATAAAGACTATCAGGCCGAGAAAGCCAGTTTTATGGCCAAAGAAAATGTGTCCACATTTATACGGGAACACTCGCAGACACTTGGCAGTGACGATGCGAAGGTGTATATTGTTGAATTTATGGATCCAGCTTGTGAAACCTGCGCCGCATTTGCACCTTTAGTAAGGCAGATGATGGATGCAAATCCCGGCAAAATTAAACTTGTCCTTCGCTACGCTCCCTTTCATGATGGCGCCGAACAATTTGTAACGATGCTTGAGGCTGCCAAAAAGCAGGGCAAGTACTGGGAGACCCTTGATATTATGTTTCAGTCACAACCATACTGGGCAAGTCATAGCAACCCTCAGCCGCAAAAGCTATGGGAGTTTCTCCCCAAGGCAGGGCTGGATATGGAACGGCTTAAAAAAGATATGAACGATCCTGCAATTGCACAACTTATTGCCCAGGACCTGGCCGACGCCAAGACCTTAAGTGTTCGAAAGACCCCGGGGTATTTTGTCAATGGTCGGCCTCTGCAGGAGTTTGGACACCGTCAGCTTCAGGAACTGGTTCAGTCGGAGCTCAACGCCGTTTACAAAAAATAGGAATAGTAACGCTTTCCGCATTAACAACGAAAAACCATTAACGTGTCGTGAATTATTATGCAAAGCAGATCATTTTTGTCGATAGTACTGATATGTTGCTCCTTGCTCCTCCTTACAGCTTGCGGGCCTGACACTCAGGTTGCGACAGTGGGAAAGGCCGCACCCGATTTCACCCTTATGGACCGACAGGGTAAGAGCTGGACACTTTCCGAACTCAAAGGGCAGGTTGTTTTTCTGAATTTCTGGGCTACCTGGTGTGCTCCCTGTCGGGAGGAGATGCCCTCCATGCAGGAGATTCATGAAAAATTGCCACAAGATTCTTTTAAGATGCTGGCCATACTCAATAAAGATGAACCTGCTCTCGCTGATAGTTTTGCATCAAAACTTGGTCTGACCATGCCCATCCTTGATGATCAGGCCAATACGGTGGGAGTACAATATGGCCTCACCGGCTTACCAGAAACCTTTATTATCAATAAAAAAGGAATCATTGTACGAAAATTCATCGGCCCCGCCCAATGGAATAGTCCCAGATACATACAAATGTTGAAACAGTTTATTGAGCAATGATGAAAAGAACACAGAAACCTTCGATACCCAAAATCCGTAAAGCGCCCTTTGTGGCAATATTTGTTTTTCTGGCTCTGGGAGCTGTGGGAATTAGTTTAGGCGAACCGTCACGGGTCCTTGAACAGGCTACACAGGTCTGTCTTGCCTGTATAGGAATTGGCTAGTGGACTTCGTACGTAAATGGGTTCAGGGCTTGTTTTTCCTAATCACAAACGGATATTGGAACTTTCCCGTTAGCAGAGGGATATACCAGGGTCCATTAAAGGTTATCTGCTCGCCAGGACTCAACTGTTACTCCTGTCCTGCTGCTACAAGTTATTGTCCCCTTGGTGCCCTGCAGCAACTCATGGGCGGGATCCGACTGGCCCTTGAAAATGGTCAGATCTATGTCGGTTTTTATGTCATTGGTGCCATGGGCGCAATAGGCAGTTTTGTTGGCCGCATGATCTGTGGCTGGGCCTGTCCATTTGGCCTGTTCCAGGAGCTTCTCCATAAGATTCCTTCTCCAACTTTTACTATCTGGCGTCCTTTACGTTTTCTTAAATACGGCTTCTTACTCTTTATGGTGGTTCTGCTGCCTCTTTTTGCAGTTGATTCCTTTGGATTTGGACAGACATGGTTTTGCAAATATATCTGCCCGGCAGGTACCCTGGAAGCAGGCTTGCCACTGCTGATTCTACAACCGGCACTGCGCGAAAGTTTGGGGCTGCTTTTTCTAAACAAACTTGCAATCCTCATTTTCTTCACTGCCTGGTCCGTTGTGGCCAGTCGTCCGTTTTGTCGTACAACATGTCCTTTGGGTGCGTTCTATGCACTGTTCAACAAAGTTAAACTGGTAAAATTACGTTTGGATACACAACGATGTACAAATTGCGAAGCCTGCCACGATGTTTGCCCCATGGGCGTCCATTTTAATGAATCACCTGATGATATGGAATGTATTACCTGCCTTGCCTGCAGTAAGGCTTGTAAGGTCAATGCCATCAGCCTTGAAATTGGAGGTCTCCCCATCAGCAATCAAAGTCCTTATCGGACGCCACAAGCACAATCGGAATAATGATGAATCAGAATTCCAAAATCAATATTCTTGTGGTTGAAGATGATCAGGACATGCGCGAGTTCATCCAGGAGGTTCTCTTTGAAAAAGGCTATGCTGTAACTCTGGCGGCAAATGGCAAAGAGGCGCTGGAGAGACTTGAGGAAACGCTCTTCCCCATCGTTATTTCAGATTTAAAAATGCCGGTTATGGACGGAATCACTCTTCTTGAGGAAATCAACAAGAGAGAAGCGATAAAGCCATTTGTTATTTTGATAACAGCTTTCGGGGATATTGATGACGCCATTCACTTAATTAACCGAGGGGCTTACGATTATATCATTAAACCTTTTAAGCTCGAACAACTTCTTATTGCTGTCAGAAAGGCAGCCAACGAGCTGACCCTGCGCCAAAAGATAGAGCAACTGGAACAGATAAACAAAAGTCAGTATAGCCTGCATAAGCTGATCGGCAAAAGTAATTCGATGCGTAAGCTCTTCAGTTTTATAGAAAAAATAGCGAATTCTTCTGGCAATATTTTATTGGAAGGAGATACCGGAACCGGTAAGGAACTCATCGCCAGGGCCATTCATCATACATCCATTCGAGAGGATAAACCTTTTATTCCGGTAAACTGTGCTGCAATCCCTGAAGGCCTTTTGGAGAGTGAGTTATTCGGACATGTCAAAGGTGCCTTCACAGATGCACACTCCGATAAAAAAGGTTTGTTCGCAGAAGCCGCAGACGGCACGCTCCTGTTAGATGAAATTGGTGAAATGAACACGGCTATCCAGGCCAAGATATTACGGGCCCTGCAGGAACGACAAATAAAACCCGTAGGCGCAACAAGGTCTGTCTCCTTTGACGCACGGGTTATCGCTGCAACAAACAAAAATCTAAAAGCAGAAGTCGCTGCTGGCAACTTTCGCGAAGACCTCTATTACAGGCTGAATATTTTCAAAATTGAAGTTCCGCCTCTACGGGAACGACGCGAAGATATTCCGCTGCTGGTTCACGAGTTCTTGGCTCGACATGAACACAATGGCATAAAAGCAGAACTGGGAAGAGAGGTCATGCGTTTCTTCCTCGACTACCCATGGCCCGGCAATATTCGGGAGCTTGAAAACGTTATTGAGCGATGTGCCTTTCTGGCAGAAGAAGGGAAAATATCCCTTGGGGATTTACCAGAAGAGATGCTAGCTGTCTGCCATGAGAAGGAACAGTTTTCATTTGGTGAGGTCGTACCCCTTGCTGAAATAGAAATCAACTATATCAAGTATGTCTTGGACAAGTGTAAGGGCAATAAACAAAAAGCAGCATCACTCCTTGGCATCAACCGTAAAACTATCCACAGAAAGCTGGAACCATGAACAGAAAATGGAAACAGCTCCTTCAGTTCCTCCAACGGGAAAATGTAATAAACCTGCTGGTTGTCATTCTGATCATTGTATTAAGCAGCGGTGCTTTGATCGCACTTTTTGAGCCGAACCTTTCTTTTAGCAGTGGTGTCTGGTGGAGCATTGTCACGCTTACCACCGTCGGTTATGGTGATATTTCACCAAGTACAGTGGGTGGAAGAATCCTGGCTGTACTCATCATGTTTTTTGGTATCGGCCTCCTTGGAATGTTGAGCGCCAGTCTTGCAACGCTACTAATACGTAAACGAATGAAGGAGGACAGGGGAATGTTAGCATCAACGGTCGACAGTCATATCATTATCTGCGAATGGAATCATCGGGCCCGGGCCATTATAAAAGAACTGCGGGCTGATGCCCAGACTTGCGACATCCCTCTTGTCCTGATTGCCGATATTGAAGAAAAACCAATTGATGACAACAACCTTTTTTTCGTGCGAGGAACCATAAACGAGGAAACACTGGTAAAGGCCAACCTGCTAAAAGCACGTACTGTTGTGATACTTGGCGATGATTCAGTGGAGACAACGGCAAGAGATGCGAAGGTGGTACTGTCTACTCTCACCATAGAAAGTATGAATCCCGATGTCTATACAGTGGTAGAACTGGTTGATACGGCAAATGAACAACATTGCCTGAGGGCCAATGCCGATGAAATCATTGTCGGTAGCGAACTGAGCAGCAACCTGATAGCAAGTGCTGCCAGTGACCATGGCATAAGCAAAGTGATATCCGAACTTCTCAGTAGTCGTTTCGGCAATGACTTTTATTCTATGCCGGTCCCTGAAGAGATGGTCAACTTGAAATTTCTCGATGTGTTTGTTGCGATGAAAACAGAATTCAATACCACAGTCGTAGGCATCCGGAAGGGCAGTACAGGTGAGTTTATCTCAAATCCTGATGTTGACTATTGTCTTTCTCAACAGGATAATCTACTGGTAATTTCAAAGGAAAGAACTCAGGCTTGATGATTATTCAAGTCGACGTGTCATTGTAGTATCACCGACTGGCTTCCGTAAAGCACACATCCAGCAGCACCATCCAACGTATCCTCACAAGACATACCTGCCCTACGAGAGGGCTTTAAAGCTAAAAACAAGATCAGAAAATTATTTTGAATGTCTGGCGATGGGACCGAATTAATTAGGGGGCTGCCCTGATGTCACACGACAAGCAGCCTTTTAATGAGCACCTCCTTTATTCCTGTTTCATTGCTACACCTATCCGAAAAACTTGCGACATATCTGTTGGAGCAAAACTACACTTTCTTGCTTGGATGCCACACAAGCGTTCTCTGCCTCATTCCATAACTGCACAAGTGTCGCGGGACTATTTAAACCGCTGTGTTGTGTTTTTTGTTGTATGTACGGTGACATACCTGCTGTGCGCAGAGAGCTCTACCGAAAATGCATAAAGTGGCACGGTTGATGCTATATAGAAAGCATAGAAACTAGAAAATAAGCACAATCAACCCTATATGGAGGACACCATGACTACTACCACAAATACAACTACTAATACTCAAGTTGAAGCCGGATACGAAACTTCAAAATTTGCTCTCGGCGCAGGAATGACCATGGCTGCTCTTGTTGGAATCTGGGGCTTTGCCTGTATCGCCAGTGCAATGATGAGTATGGGACCTATGAATGTAGTTAAAGGATACTTGACCGCAGTTGTTGGCTAATAAAATTCAAAGAATACTCAAATTTAATACGGATAAGACAATGAAAGAAAATACTTCGAAAACAGGATCAAGAATAATATTAGCAGTCGGTTCAGTAATGTGTCTTTGGGTTGGAGCAGCTCTTACAAGCGCACTTTCATCAGTAGGTTGGTCAGTAAGTGAACTCGCAGGACAATATATGGTCGCAATCGGAATGGTAAAACCTCTGCATACTCTGGTTGATTACTACACACACATCAAAGGTATTGAGTATCTGCTCTGTGTTGCCTTTTTCGTCGCCTTCCCAGTTTTCTTTAAATATGTAAATAAAACTCCTGCAAAGGTAACAGCAGCAACAAAATAAGTTTCACCGGGGGAACAAAGCCCACTTTTTCTTCAATTTCCCGCCTATCGAGCCTCGGTTCGATAGGCGGAATTTTTTTGTGATCGTCAACCAGACAGATCTTCAAGCCCGTGGAGAGAATAAAGTCATGTCTCTAGCCAATAACTGAATCAGGGAGTACTGCTCTGAAAACGAAATTCTTCCACCATTCTGGTGGCGCGAAATGCGTTTTCAAAAACAGCTCTGATAACGGCCACCTCATTATATCGTGATCTAGAGAGATTGGTCACAGCATCTAGCAGCTCGGATTCTCGCTGTAGTCCCTGCTTGTATTTGAGTTGGGTAATACGTAGGTTTTCTTCGGCATGACGAATGTCTTCCTTTGCCACCTCCACATTTTCAGTGCTCACCCGATAATCAATAAAGAGATTGCCAAGTTCAGTGGTAAGGCTGTTTTTTAACTCTTCTGTGTCATATTGGATCTCCCGGACCGAGAGTTTACCTTTACTGATGGATGATTCCCTTGAGAAACCGTCAAAGACATTTAAAGAAAGCACCATCTGCGCCCGCAGTTCCTCAGCACTGTTATCCCCATTGCCATTAATGAAATCATCGTCATAGCGAGAATAGCTGCCTACCAGATCCAGCCGTGGGTAATATGCACTTTGTTCTGCTTTCACAAGCATGGAGGCAGATTCAGCGAGACCGGTTAAGGCTTTTAACTCAGAACGGTTCCTGAGCATTTTTTCCTGATATACATCCTGTTCTTCAAGGACTGGAAGGGTGGAAAAATCTTCAAAGTTCAATTCGCTGAGGTCGATGGGACGGTTGATTTCCCGGCCTAGCAATTGGACGCTTTTATCCAAGTCGGCCTGTCCTTTTTTCCGTGTAATGTCAGCGTTATCAAGATCCACTTTGATCTTTAACAGCTCATTTTTACCAATGAGGCCTACCTGCAGTCGTTTTTGCCCGTCCTGGTAGAGTCTCTTCAGCGTTTTCAAGCCATCCTCAGCCACTGTGAGATTAGCAAGACGTTCATATACGCTGAGGTAACGCAGGGCCACATTCAGTTGAATATCCTGCTCAATTCCTTTTAGTCGATAGCCGTCAACCTTTTGCATGACCTGTGCAGATTCTATGGAATAGCGATCCTTGAAACCGGCAAAGATATTCATACTTGCAGCGGCATAGATGGAACTATTCTGACGGTGTTCAAATCTGGCCGCTTCATCCAGGTTATTGGCCTGGTAACCGATATTCACGGAAGGATAATAAGCACTTCTGATGCGTGCTACTTCCAGGCCGCTTTTTTCAAGAGTGGTCTGGTAGCGTTTTATGATCTCCCGACTCTGGGTCGCACCTTCCTGCATCTCTGCAAGATCAATGGCCCAGGAAAAAGGCACAAACAAAAGGAGAAGAAGGAAGAGGAAGCTAACTTGTTTCATTGGTACGACTCCTTTCAAATTTTATAACAAAGGCGAGTAGGGCTGGGATAACAAAAAGGGTCAGGAGGGTGGACAGAGCCAGCCCTCCGAGAAGGATGGAACCTAGTCCTCGATAGAGTTCTGACCCGGACCCCGTGGAAAGCACCATGGGCGACATGGCAAGTACAGAGCTGGTGGCACTCATGAATATGGGCCGAATTCTGGTACGTACTGCTTCAGAAATTGCCTGAGTTCCCTGCAGACCGTTGTAACGTACATTGTTCAAGGATTGATGAACAATGAGAATGGCATTGTTCACCACAGTACCCACTAAAATGATAAAACCGAGCATGGCCAGAATATCAAAACCCTGAGGAGCGATAAGGATATTTACCGCCTGCAGACCCAGAAAACCGCCAGCCGCCGCCAGCGGGATTGAAAACATGATAATCAACGGATAAACAAAGTTTTCAAACAGAGCTGCCATGAGCAGGTAGGTAATGAGAAGAGCGAGGAGCAGGTTCCATTGCAATGCCTGACCGGCCTCAGCAAGTTTATCGGCATTTCCGCCAATGGTAACCTCAACGCCGGGAAGTTTGCCACCAGCCTTTAAGGGACCCACCACTTCGTTTCCAATAATGTCCATGGCCGTTTGCAGTGCCACATCCTTGGGTGGAGTGACCTGCAGGGTAATGGTACGTTTGCGCTCCAGATGGTTTATTTGGGGCATTCCCTGACTGTAAGCAAGGCCAGCCACATCACCTACTCGAATAAGGCTTCCCTGCCCGTTCACAATGGACGCTTTTAGAATATTTTCAGGTGAAGAGAAGCTTGTTTTACTGCCGGTGATCACCAAATCTTTCTGTTTACTTCCCTCAGGGCGGTAATCATCTATTTTACGACCATCCATAAGAATATCGACATAGGTTCCAAGGTCCTTTCCTGTCATATTGCTGGCGGCCAGTTTTTCCTTATTTGGAAGGACCTGAATTTCAGGATAACTGGTCTCCAGGGAGGGAACCGGACGTACCTGGGAGTTGGGGATTTTTGCGCTAATGGTGCCAAAAAGTGTCCTGCCTGCACTTACAATCTGATCAATATCTTCTCCGGCGATATTCACGTCCACGGTTCGTCCCTTGCCGATCCCGTTTTCAAAAATTCCAGCTTGGAGACTCACCCCGAAAACGCCAGGGATGGTATGCATGATGCGGGTAAAAAGGGGCATCATTTCGGAAGCCCGTGTTTCGTGAGTTGAGATACCGCCAAAGAGGGTGAAACGATCCGCTCCCACAAAGAACATATCCTTTAATTGCGGAATACCGTCTTTTCCATCTTCTTTAAAATAGGGCTCTGCCTCTTTATAGATATACGTTCCCAGCTCCTGCAATTTTTCCACCGAATATCCAGGTGGAGGAATGAGAATGTTTAAGATCAAGTTTCGATTCCCCTGGGGCAAATATTCGGCCTTGGGCATAAGCAGGAAAATAAGCCCTATTGAAAAAGAGGTAAAAAAGGCGACGGTCAGTAGCCGGGTAAAAACATTTTTCAAACAAAACCCCGAAAAGCCCATGATAATTCCCATAAAAAATGGGCCAGCGACACTTTTTTGGAGCCTGTTTTCAGGCTTTGATTTTCTGTTCTTGTAAAGCTGATAGGAGAGCGTTGGAATAACAGAGACAGAGACAAAAAGACTAATGAGAATGGAAAAGGTGATGGCGATTGCAATATCACGAAAAAGCTGCCCCGCCTCCTCCTGCATAAAGATAATGGGAAGAAAAACAGCAACTGTGGTGGCCGTGGAGGCAAAAACCGCACCCCACACCTCTCGGGTCCCTTCCCATGAAGCGTTATAGGCGGACTTTCCCATCTTTCGATGGCGATCTATGTTTTCAAGGACAACAATGGAATTATCTACCAGCATACCAACGGCAAAAGAAATTCCGGCAAGGGACACTACATTGAGGTTTCGCCCGGTAATCCAGAGAAAGATGAACGTACCAATTGCAGAAATAGGAATGGCCACTGCAGTGGTCAGGGTGGAGCGAACACTGCGAAGGAAGATGAGTAGAACACAGACGGCAAGCATTCCACCAATTGCCACATTTTTTTTCACCAGATTGATGGCGGTATTAATATAGGGACGCTGATCATAGACCCAGTCAATGTAGAGCCCCTGTTCTGCAAGAAGGGTATCGTTAAGGTGCTGCACCTGTTTTTCCAGGCGATCGGTCATAGCCAGGACATTGGTACCAGGCTCCTTTCTTACACCAACTACTATCACCGGTTCACCACTGTGTAAAACAGCTATGGATTCCTTGGCATAGTCATTATCCACCTCTGCAATATCACTGAGGTAGACGCGCTTGATACCATCATCAAAGACAACCACCTCAAGGGCGTCAGCCGGGCTCTGAAACTGTCCAAGGGTACGGATTCGATAATTTTTCCGGCCAATCCCCAATACTCCTGCCGAATTGGTCTGATTTGCATTTCGCACCGCTCCAATGACCTGGTTGATTGAAACATTATGGCTGGCCATCTTGTCCATATCAAGGGTGATGTGGAGTTCAGAGAGAGTGCCGCCAAAAATAAAGAGAGAACCAACCCCTTTCACTCGTTCAAGATATTGCCGTACATTGTCCTCAAAATAGCTGCGGTAATGGCCAATTTTTTCAGTATTCTCTTCCAGCGGTTTGAGCATCATCCAAATGACCGGGGAGGCATTAGCGCCGGATGACTCGATCACCGGGCGATTCACATTTTCCGGGTAATTTGAGATTTCGTTGATCTTATTTGAAACGCGGAGCAAAGCATCGTCAAGAGAGGTCTTTAGCTCAAAGGATAGGGTGATTTCACCATAACCATTATAGCTGGCACTTTCCATCTTGGTCAGCCCTTGCAACCCTTTCAGAACTTCCTCCTGTTGTTCCACAACCTCTTTTTCTATTTCATAGGGCGTCGCTCCTCCCCAGGTTGTTTTCACCGTAATCTGCGGCGTCTCCACATCTGGAGTGAGTTGAACCGGGAGTTTTATGAGACCGATGATCCCAAATACCAATATCAGTATCACACCAACGGTGACCGACACTGGCTTTTCCAAAGAGTATTTTATCAGATCCATTACTTCTCTCCTGTCACCCGAACCGGCTGATCCGGTCGAAGACGTTCGTTGCCTTCAATTACTATCGTCATTCCCTTAACGATGTGCGGGCTGTCCACCCCAACCTTTTCTCCCATAAATGAAACGATATGAACGGGAATAATGGAGGCCTTGTTATCTTTTATGCTATAGACAAAGTCTTTCCCTTGAAATTTAATCAAAGCGGCTCGAGGAATAATACTGAGTTCCTTTTCTGAACTTGCAGGGAGATGCACTGTGGCAGACATATTGGCTGCAACAATTTTTTGGGCGGGAATTCTGATCTTCACAAAAATCGTTTTGGTTTGTACATCAGCAACAGGGTCAATACCCTCAGCCACTCCTTGCACCTTCTGCTCAAAGGCATTGAGGGTAACGGACACTGGCTGGCCTTTTTTGAAATAACGCAGCAGACTCTCGCCAATGGGCGCACGGACAAAGAGGTCTGCAGTGGAACCGATGGAGACCAGCTGCTTGCCCTGCTGCACCCAGGCTCCGGTATCCACATCTTTTGTGAGAACGATTCCGTCAAACGGGGCACGGATTATGCTTCGTTTCTTTCTTAAGAGCAGACTGGCCAGCTCTTCTTGGCCTGCCTGTTTCTCCAGTTGAGCATTCTGAAAGGTAAAGAAAGAATCATCGAAATCTTTTTCACTCACCCCGGATTCATTGTAGAGGGTTTCTAACCTTCTGAAGTTTTTCTCAGTGTTTTGCAGCAGGAGATCATTTTGGGCAATGTGCGTCTTTTTTAAAGAAATTTCATTGTCAAGCATCTCTGTGTCGAGTTGTACAAGAATATCACCTTGCTTAACTTGGTTTCCTTCCTGAACCAGGACTTCCTGAACAAGACCTATGACCTCCGTGGAAACTTCACTGATACGGTCATAGTAAAGAATACCGATGACCGATTGGGTCTGGGATACTTTTTCCTTGGTCACTTTTGTTATAACCACTGAGGCCGGTGGCTGTTCCTGGGCATGAAGGGGAGCAACAAGGGGAAAAAGAAAAAGAAAAGTAATGAAAAATCGCATGGGATACCTTTTAAAAAAAATATTAAGTGAAGGATGTATCTGTGAGAGTGGTCAGATTATTTTGGATTTTATGCAGAAGCTGAGAAAACAAAACCTGCTCTTGACTGGAAATATCCATGACAAGCTGCTCTGAAAATGATTCAAATAGCACTGCTACCTCTTTCACCAGTTTCTTTCCCTGGTCAGTAAGGAATAGAAGAATGGAACGTCGATCTGCCGGGTTCCTTTCTCTTCTAAGAAAAGCCTTTTTTTCAAGACGATCCAAGATTCTCGTTACATTGGCAGCACTTTTTTCCACAATTACACAAAGCTGATTCTGGGAAAGCCCATCATTTTCAGCAATGTTTTTGAGTAGGATCATCTGCTCAACTGTCAAAGAAAAAGGCTTCAAAGCCCTTTCTGAATGGAAGGTCATGGTCTGGGTTGTCAAATAGAGCAACCGACCGATGGATTCCTGGTCACATGAGTTCATTAGTTTCCCCGTTAATTGTTAACTGGACAACTATTTACACGAAGAGGAAAATCTGTCAACAAAAATGGAAGAAAACAATATTGCAGAAATCGTAACCATTGAGCTCAATCGTTAATGACTGGTATTTAAAGAGAATAAGTCATCGCTGTATTGTTTCTTTCACAATCCATCATATTTCTGGCCATGCGGTGATACTCTCTTGTCTTTGGATGCTTATCGGGCACAAAAGTCTCAGGTGTGTGAGCTAAACATCCGCTTTACACTCTGCCCGGTTCTGATAAAGAGCAGGTAGTTGATCGGGAGCAGGATCAGGGTGCAAATAGTCGCAAACAAAATTCCAAAGCCAAGGGAAATGGCCATGGGAATCAAAAATTGAGCCTGGGTTGATTTTTCAAAGATCAGCGGGGCAAGGCCTGCAAATGTGGTTAGCGACGTGAGTATAACCGCTCGAAAACGTGCTACTCCTGCTTGACTCACCGCCACAAACAACTCCACACCTTCCTGCCGTTTACGGTTGATAAAGTCCACAAGTACCAGGCTGTCATTGACAACAACACCAGTGAGTGCCAGCATGCCCATAAGGCTCATAATGGTTAGGGGTTTTCCCATAAGCCAGTGACCAGCCACTGCCCCAACTGCACCAAATGGAATCATGGACATAACAATAAGCGGGTGGGAATAGGAACGAAAAGGAATTGCCAAAAGTGCGTAGATGACAAAGAGAACGAGGGCCAGACCAGCTTTCAGGCCCTGGAAGGATTGTCGTTGTTCTTTGGCTTCCCCTTCAATGGAGTAGCGGATGCTTGGAAAACGTAAAAGCAACTCATCCATAAACTGGCTGATTTCCCGTTTCAGTGCCTCAATATTGGCATTCTGTTTATCAAGATCTGCAGTAATATTGAGTGATCTGCGTTGGTCGATACGGGTAATCCGTGATGGACTCTGGCTGGCCACCAGATCCGCCACTTCAATAAAAGGAACTTCTGCGCCTTCTGCTGTGCGGATAAGCATGGAGTCAAGGTTGTAGAGGGAATTCCGTTCGTCTTCTGGGTAGCGAATATAGACTCGGACATCGTCACGCCCTCGTAAGATACGTTGCACTTCGTAGCCGAAAAAGGCTTGCCTCACCTGTATGGCAAGATCTGTCAGGTTTAAGCCAAGGGCCTGGGCTTCTGGTTTTATCTGGAGCTGTAACTCCTGTTTACCACGGGAGAGGGAGTCTTCAATATCAAACACTGCCGGAAACTCGGAGAATTTTTGTTTGACTGCGACTGCCACCTGTTTTAGCTCTCCAAAGTCCTGTCCGGTAAGCTGGACATCGATGGGGGAGCCACCTCTTCCGATCTCGGCCCGCATGGTCAGGCTTTCCATACCGGCAATGGAGCCGATCATTTTCCTCCACTCTTTGACCAGATCTGTACTTTTGATGGCAATAACCCGTGTTTCAGGGGGCTCCAGTTCCATTAGTACTCTGCCTTTATTGGGCTGACCGGAGGATGTACCGCCGGCAGAACCGGTGGTGGAAAGGATATTTTTGATTACACTTCTGCCGCTTTCAGGATCGCGGTATTTTTCCTGGAGCTTTCCGGCCTTTGCAACAATATGTTCAATGGCACTGTCCGTTATGTGAAAGGCGGTGCCTGCAGGCATGGTGAGTTTGAGGCGCACCGTTTCGCTGGGCACCTTGGGGAAAAAGACAAAGCGTGTCCAGCCACTAAATACCACAGAAAAGACGATCATCAGAATAGCAGTGGCCACGGCAAGGGTGGTTAGTGGGTTTCGCAGACAGCGTTCAAGAAAGGGGCGATAAAAACGAAGGATCGCATGTTCAAACCCGTTGGCTATTCTTCGCTGAACTCTGGATAAAAGCCCGATATCAGCGTCGGTCTGTCGTTTCAGATGTTTTAAATGGGCGGGTAGGATCAGCTTTGATTCGACAAGGGAGAAAAAAAGCACAGGAATCACAATAGCTGGTATCTGGGCAAAGATCTGTCCCCGGACACCTTCGATCATGGTGAGTGGATAAAAGGCAGCCATGGTAGTTAGCACGCCAAATGTGACCGGGATGGACACTTCTTTGGTGCCTGTTATTGCAGCCTCAAGGGGATCTGTTCCCTTCTGGAGGTGAGTGTATATGTTTTCTCCGGTGACAATGGCATCATCCACCAGAATACCGAGGACCGTGATAAAGGCAAAGAGCGAGATAAGGTTGAGTGTAACTCCCTGATAGGGCATGATCCAGAGCCCGCCAAGAAAACTGACCGGAATTCCGACACAGACCCAGAAGGCAATGGCTGGCCGAAGAAAGAGGGAAAGCAGCAATGCCACCAGAACCCCGCCCTGCAGGGCACTGTTGGTAAGCGTCTGGAGCCTGGCTTTTACAATACGGGAACGATCTTTCCAGTAGTTGATGTAAACACCATCTGGTAGGCTTTCGCGTTTTTTCTCGATATAGCTTTTGACGGCCTTAGCCACCTGAATGGCATTTTGTTCACCTATTCGGTAGATCTCGATCAGCATCGCATTTTGTTTGTTAAAACGGACCTTGATGGGGGTCTGATCAAAACCGTCTTTTATAACTGCTATATCACCAAGCAGGAGGCGGGTACCATCATTGGAACTCCGAATGGGAATGGCTGCAAATTCTTCGGTGGAGTACGCCTGGCCTTTGGAACGGAGCAGGATTTCTCCACCTTGGGTTTTAATGACACCACCGGAGAGATCAACAGAGCTCAGTTTTACTGCGCCTGCAATTTGGGCCATGGTCAGGTTGTAACGGCGTAAGGTCTGTTCAGAAATCTCTATGGAAATTTCAAAGGGTGCGGCCGACTCTAAAAAAACTTGAGTAATGCCTGGAAGCAAAAGGAGTTCATCCCGAATTTTGGTACCAAGTCCGCGCAGCTCTTTATTGTTTATCTTGCCTGACAACACTACACTGATTACTTCACGCTTCCGCTGGGCTTGGCTTACAAGGGGCCGCTCCGCATCAGCCGGGAAGGTGTTAATGGCATCCACCCGTGTTTTGATATCACTTAATACTTCACGTAAATCATAGAGTCCGTCTACTTCCACCGAGACTGTGGCCCCCCCCTCGGATGAGCGGGAGATCAGCTGTTCAATGCCTTCTAGATCATAAACCGCCTCTTCCACTCGAACGGCCAGGCTTTCTTCGGCTTCTTCGGGAGTGGCTCCTGGAAGGGAAACTTGAATGTTGATGATATCAAGCTCAAAGGCAGGGAAGACCTCAAGGGGAATAGCGAAGAATGCGGCACGCAATCCCAGAAAAATGATAAGGATCATCAACAGGTTGGCAGCCACATGATTTCTTACAAACCATTCGATAAGCTTATGCATTACTGCTCTCTCATTTTGCGCTTACGCTTCTGCCCTGCTTGCACAGCTTCAGTGCCACTGGTTATTGCGCCAAGGGGAGTGGTTACAAGTTGTTCACCTGGCTGCAGCCCGGAGGCAATAACTGCATTCTCTTTGCCTCGGCTGACCACGGAGACCTGACGTCTTGTGAGGTGGCCGTTTGTTAAGATAATGACCTCATTGTTGGTATAGAGGGTATGGGATGGAATAAGGAACACCTTATCAAAACGCTTGCCTGGAATGCTGACTCGGACGAATTGGCCAATTTTGGGGAGTTGCTTCAGGCCGCCTTGCTGATTTGAGCTTCCGGTCAGACGAATAACAACGACCAGTTGTTGGTTCATCTTATCAAGGATTGCCTCCGTTCGTGATATCTGTCCCAGCCATTTTTCTTCGGTGACTCCCTGGCCACTGTTGATTTCCACCGTGGCCTCGGATTGCGGTGACTGTTCCGAAAGCTCAAGCAGCCCCTGCTGCCTGTGATTGAGTGGCACCCGAACTTCAATGTTCTGGGTTGCATAGATATCTGCCAGCTTGCTACCAGCCCCGACAAACTGTCCAATATCCACATCTTTAGAAAGTACTCGACCATCATAGGGGGCTGTGATGCGGGTTCGTTCAAGTGCGAGTTGGGCCTGCTCTTTTTTTGCCTCAGCACTGAGAACCATGGCCTGGCTTGTCAGCAGATAGGGTTTGCGTAGCACAAGATCCCCAGCCGGAGCCCCTTTACCAAGCCGCTCCCAGTTCAAAAGGGCCTGACTGGAGCGTGCCTGTTCTTCAACCAGCTTTGCCTTGGCTTCACTGAGAGAGGCTTCGGTAACTTTAAGGGCTGCCAGATAGTCGCGATCATCTATCTGGAAAAGTAGTTCGTCTTTTTTGAAAAAAGAACCGGCCTGCACATTCTCACCAAGCTGTGTCACAACACCTTTTATCTGGCTGACCACGGAACCTTCACTCCCGGGTTGAACAGTACCAAAGCCATGGATTGTTACCTGATACTGCTGGGGAGCAAGAGCGAGGGTCTCCACACTGATGACGGGCCTTTTTGGGGCGCGTCTCTTTTTTTCTTCGGGTGGATTTAGGAAAAAGTAACGGCTAACCCCAACGGCTATCAGTAAAATAGCAAGGGGGAGCAGCACGGAAAGGCTTCTCTTGAAAAACGATTTTTTTGTGGGCGTCTCAGACATGGGGATTTATGGTAGATGGGGGAAGGGAGGCTCGTTTTGCGTTTGCGAAAAATCTCCGCCAAGGGCCAGAAAGAGTCGAATACGGTTCTGTATGCGTTCGTTGTATATGGCAAGTACGGTACTTTGGGCATCAAATGCACGGCGTTCAGATTCAAGGACCGTGACATAGTTTACCAGGCCGTTCTGATACTGTTCAAAGGCAAGGTTGTTGGCCTGCACGGAGTCTTTTGCCGCCTGCTCAACAAGTGTTTGCTGTTCAGCCAGACGCTGCTCAGCCTCCAGACTGTCTTCAACCTCCACAAAGGCTGAAAGTACTGTGTCGGTATAGAGTGCTGCTGTTTCACGGGATCGCGCCATACTTCTTCCCTGGACAGCTTGTAACCTCCCTCCATAGAGTAGAGGGGTCGTGAGGCCTGCAAAGAGTGACCAGAGCACAGATTCTGCGCTGATCAACTGATTGAGCTCATCCGTGCTGCTCCCGTAACTTCCCGTGAGCCTGAGACTTGGGAAACGATTTTTGTAGGCTTCCGCTACTCGTAAATTGGCCGCGGCCAGGGTGTGGCCGGCAGCCAGGATATCCGGGCGTCGGTTAAGGATATCTGCTGGTATGCCAGCTGGAATCGCGGCCATTTCCCGGGGCAACATTCCGGCGGCGAGCAGTTCTGATTTTGGGTAGCGTCCAAGCAGATATTCCATTTTTCTGGTCTGCTTTCGCATTTCCCTTTTTCTTGCTATGACCTTTGCTCCAATGGCTGAGAAATCGGCTCTGGCCAGGTGGAGATCAAGGGATTGACTGAGGCCCATTTCGTAGCCTTCCTCAATGATCAGCAGGTTGTTTTTGAGATTATGTTCTCGTTTTTGAATGAGTGCCAACTGCTGGTAATTTTCCAGCAGTTCAAACCACTGGCCGCTGATTTCTGCTACCAGAAGTAGCCGTTTTTCTCGCCAGGTTTCAATACTTATGGCCGCGTCAAAGAGGGCTGCCTGCTCACGATCATCGAGCTTGCCTAAGAGGTCCAGTTCCCAGCTGAAATCTAAGCCCAGGGCAAAACTGTCACGAGTTGTTTGACTGCTGCGTTGTCTCCCGCCCCGTAAGAAAGCGGACATTTCAGGGCTGGCATCGGCACCTGCTATGATACTGTTCTGGAGTGCAGCTTCAACCCGAGCGGCTTGAACGTGTAATTGCGAATTATTTTGCAAGCCCTCTTCAATAAGTTTCAGGAGAAGGTCTCGATTTTCAAGGGGGAGCCATATGCCTGAAACGGGTTGGCGAAGATGACTGTTTACCCACTGTTCAGGGGGGAGAGGGGGCGTCTTTTGCAGGGGGGAGGGGACTTGATAAAAACATCCAGAAAGAAAGAGTGTTCCAATAAAACAGATAAATAGAGGATAGAAGCAGGAGAGGAGTTTCTTCATAAGGCTATGCCCATGGGCACTGTATTTCTATTCCTATTTGTCCTGTCTTGGAATCCTGCGATCACCTTTTTGGAGCAGCCACTCCCTATCTTCGTAGCAAGCCTACCTTATCCTAGAGTGCCTTGCATTAAAATATTGATCCTCTCAATTTTTGCTTCCTTTGAGGAAAAAACATCTATTAGCTACGCCAGGCTCCCATCGCCAGTGCCAGCCAGCCGAGCATAAAGGAAATGCCTCCAAATGGCGTAAGATAGCCAAGGTTGATACCTGTGAAGGTCATCATATAGAGGCTGCCTGAAAAACAGATTGTCCCAACTACAAACAGGCTCCCTGCAATCTTAAAGAAGAAAGCACCTTCTGGCCAGTAACTGTATGCCCATGCCACGGCGAGTAAGCCCAAACCATGGTACATCTGATACCTCGCTGCCTTGGCCATCCAACGAGCCTGTTCTGCGCTCAGTGCCGATTCACCGCCATGTGCTCCGTAGGCTCCTGCTGCCACAGCGATGGCTGCCAGTAGTGCTCCGAGGCTGAAAAATAGACGTTCCATTTAATGGCTCTCCTTTTGAGTTTCCTGGAATTTTTCGATAAATTTCCGATCAATGGAATCCTTGAGCCAAAAGGCAAATTTTCCGGAAAAGATAATAAACCACTTGCAGAAGATCCCTATATTATCACCCAGATTATAGATGAGCAGATAGTCGCCGCCAGGACTAAAGGATTGCAACTCAGTGCCATCCAGTGTTGCCATCAGGTTATGGTAAAGGACAGGGTTTTGTCGCACTGCATAGACGCCAACTTTGTTGAGTGGGCTCGGCTTAAAACAGATGCAGTCGCCACCTCCGAAAATGTTCGGATACGTGTCTGACTGCAGCTGCTCGTTGACAAGGAGACCGCCATCTGGCCCAGTGGGTAGGCCAGAATCGGCAAATATTGTAGAGGGTTTTACGCCCACGGCAGGAAAAAGCAGATCCGCCTTATAGGAGTTGCCATTTTCAAGTAGGACTTTTCCCTTCCCCATCTCTTTTACGTAGGAACCTTCGATGATTTCGATCCCTCTTTTTTTGAAAATTTTATGGGCCAGGAAGCCGATTTTGTCCGGTACCTGGGCAAGGAGTTTGCGGCCTGCAAAAATGCGGATGGTAAGGGGGTGGAGTTTCTGTTGCTTAGCTAGCTGCCAAATATTTCCCGCAATTTCAAGGGAAGATGGCCCGCCACCAACAATTGCTATTTCCAAGGGGTCCGTTTTTCCCCGTCTAATAATTTCCTGCCGGGCCTGTAAAAGTCTTTCAATGGGTTTTGCAGTAAATACAGATTCATCTTCTGCAATGCCATCCCGGGGCACATAGGAACCCGCATTGCAGGAAAGCACATCGTAGGGGATCTCTTCGTCGGAATTTTCCAGCAGAACGACCTGGCGTTCCGGGTCTATCAGGCGAGCCTTATCACGGATAAATCGCGCCCCCTGATCTTCCACCACCTTTCGAGTATGAAAGCGGATGTCATCGGGAGCATAGGTGCCACCCAGCATTCCTGGGCCCATACCGGAATAGTAGTGGTAATCAGAAGGCTGGATGACGCTCACTTCGTATCCTTGCTTGATAAATGAGCGCAGTTTTGCAAGGGTGACCATGTGGGCATGACCACCACCAATTAGAACCAGTTGTTTTACTGCCATATGTTTTCCTTAAGCTGCCTTTTTATCCATAAGCTCAGCAAGATGCTGCAGGTGTGCTCGTTCTTCGTTGGCAATCTGTTGGAGTGCTTCCTGGGATTGTGTATCCGTTGCCTGGCTGGCAGCTCTTTGGTAGAGATCAAGGGCCTGTGCTTCAATGGACATGGCTAAAGAAAGTATATCGGTCACTGAGTCAAGGTCTGGATGAAAACGCGCAAGATACTCTTCCGTTGTCATGCCGCCCTCAAGGGCAGGAGATACGGTTGTATCGGCAAAGGTTTCCATGGTGGTCTCTTTGCCTGTTATTGTCTGGTACAATACAAGTAAGCGTTCCTGGTGCAGAAACTCAATCTCCGCAAGTTTTGCAAAAAGGACACTGGCCTCAGTATCCGTAGTTCTCTCCTGCATGGTCAGATAAAATTCACGGAGTCCCTCTTCAAGACCATAGGCCACGATAATGGAGTCTTCGGGACTTTCCTTACCGGTGAACAATGCCATCCCTTGGTCTTCAGGTCCTATGGCAGTGGCTTTTTCCCAGGCCTTTATACCGCCACTGAGGTTGTATACTCTGGTAAATCCTTTTCCAGCCAACATCTGCGCAGCAACACGGCTGCGCCCACCGATTGCTCAGTAGATAACGGTAGCTTGTTTGGGGTCCAGTTCATCAAGTCGTTTGTCGAGCTCACCAACGGGGATGAGTATTGAACCGGGAAGGTGGCCTGATTCATATTCACGAGGCTGTCGGACATCGAGATAAAGTACTTCACCGGCTGCTGCTTCTGCGCTGAGTTTACGCGCCTCTTCTCCGTTTATTGAAGAAACCGGAGTGAGAAACTGTTTCCATTTCATACAAAAATATTCCCAATTAAAAATTAATGGATACGTGGGAGCAGCCTTCACAGCTGCTTCCATCCTGGCAATATACGTACAGGTGAGGGGGGTCAATCACGAACTATTTTTTTCCTCCAAAAACCAGTTGCCCACCAAGGTGTCCGGCAATGCCAACTGCAGCAAGCATAACCAGGGACCAAAATAGAAAAATAAATCGATCCAGTGATGCAGCGCCGAGGATATCAGGACGTGCTGTTTTCCAGGCAATTAGGCCAAAAAGGATAATCGTTGCAACACAACTTGAAGCTATTTTTATTTTAAATACGGATGTTTTAGCTCCTTTATATTTCTTTTGCCAGGTCAGGTAACCGCTGAGTAGAACGGGCGGCATACTTAAAAGGACAAAGATCAGGCTGAGATACGCGGCATTTCCAAATCCCGGTAATTGCAACACCGCAGCCAGGACTAGAAAAAGAACAGCCATGGGGATAATTCCGTTTGGCCCATGAATAGTGATGGGATGGATATGGTTCGCAATGATAAAAGCAGTGGTCTTTTCGGAAATGGTGGAAGGTGCTACTTCCACAGGCCGTATCTCAGTGTTGTCCTCAGAAGTACTGCTGTTTTCGGTAACTTCAACAAATTTATCCCTGTCTGCCCCGCAGATTGGACATTTCTCCGGTGGCTCCTCACCCTCGTGAATATAATTACAGACTGAACATTTCCATTTTTTCATGTTTTTCCCTCTTGTTAATTTTTTATTCGATTTGTTACCAATTCTCACCGAGAAGCTCGAAGTGGGCCTTGGGATGGTCACAGGCTGGACATTTTTCCAGAGCTTCAGTTCCTGTGTGCAGGTATCCACAATTCCGACACCGCCAGGTTACTGCTTCATCACGCTGGAACACCTTATTGTCCTTTATGTTGGCCATTAAATCCCGATACCGTTTTTCGTGCTGTTTTTCGGCAACTGCGATGGCCTCAAAAATAACGGCTATCTGTTGGAATCCTTCTTCCCGGGCAGTTGCCGCAAATTCAGGATACATAATCATATGCTCATGATTTTCACCTTTTGCTGCTTCTTCCAGGTTTTCATAGGTACTGCCCACAACACCCGCTGGAAAGGAGGCGGATACCTCAACCTCTCCTCCTTCGAGCAGTTTGAATAGCCGTTTTGCATGTTCTTTTTCCTGATCGGCAGTCTCCGTAAATATATGGGAAATCTGCACAAAACCTTCCTTTTTGGCCTTAGATGCGAAATAGGTGTAACGGTTACGTGCCTGTGATTCTCCGCAAAATGCGGTGAGTATGTTTTTTTCAGTCTGACTATTTTTCAATGATGCCATGATGCCTACCTCTTCTGAAGTTAAAATGAATTTATGTGATTATAGCAAAAACACACCTTCTTACTCAAGCGAGTTGTACATATTCTGCGAAAGCTAGCTGCTTGAGATGCCAAGAGCCTCCGCAACTCCTTTGCCATAAGTGGGATCAGCTTTTGTACAATTTTCGATATGGCGCATTTTTATCTCATCCGGTGCATCTCCCATGGCCCTGGCCGTGTTGCCAAATAAAACTTGTTGCTGCTCAGGAGTCATGAGCTGAAAGAGTTTACGTGGTTGAGAGTAATAGTCGTCATCTTCCCTGTGATTCCAGTGGTCTGCGGCACCTTCAAGGTCAAGAGGTGGTTCGTTTGCCTCCGGTTGCTCCTGCCACTGGCCATAGCTGTTTGGTTCATAGCCGATGGTTGATCCATGGTTTCCATCAACCCGCATTGCGCCATCACGGTGATAGTTGTGGAAGGGACACTTGGGTGCGTTTACCGGTATCTGTTGGTGATTTACGCCAAGACGATATCGCTGGGCATCACCATAAGAGAAGAGGCGGCCCTGTAGCATTTTGTCGGGAGAAAAACCAATTCCTGGTACTACGCTGGCAGGGTTGAAGGCAGACTGCTCAACTTCTGCAAAGTAGTTTTCAGGATTGCGATTTAACTCGAGAACACCAACCTCTATAAGTGGGAAGTCCTTGTGGTACCATACCTTCGTCAGGTCAAATGGATTATAGGAACTCTCCATTGCCTCTTTTTCTGTCATAATCTGAATAAACATTTTCCAACTTGGGAATTCACCATTTTCAATACTTGCGTAAAGGTCTTCCTGGTGACTTTCACGGGATTTGCCAATTAGGGTCTCCGCTTCAGCGTCGCTTAAGTTTTTAACCCCCTGCTGGCTATGGAAATGAAATTTTACCCAAACCCTCCCGTTGTCTGCATTGATCAGGCTAAACGTATGGCTGCCAAAGCCATTCATATGTCTATAGGTTAAAGGAATCCCCCTGTCACTCATGGTGATGGTGATCTGATGCAGTGCTTCCGGCAGTGATGTCCAGAAATCCCAATTGTTTTTGGCACTGCGCATATTGGTTCTTGGGTCCCTTTTTACCGCATGATTTAAATCAGGAAATTTTAACGGATCACGGAGGAAGAAGACCGGAGTGTTGTTTCCAACCAGATCCCAGTTTCCTTCTTCAGTGTAAAATTTCATGGCAAATCCGCGGATGTCACGTTCGGCATCGGCAGCGCCGCGCTCTCCTGCGACGGTGGAAAAACGTGTGAATAGTTCTGTCCTCTTTCCTATCTCTGAAAAAATGGCGGCCTTACTATATTTGCTTATATCATGGGTTACTGTAAAGGTGCCGTAGGCTCCTGATCCTTTGGCGTGCATACGACGTTCTGGGATCACTTCCCGGTCGAAGTGGGCGAGCTTTTCCAGAAACCACACATCCTGCAAAAGCATCGGACCACGTGGACCGGCTGTCAATACGTTCTGGTTGTCGGCCACTGGCATGCCACTGTTGGTGGTTAATTTTTTTGGTTCTGACATCTTACTTCCTCCTTAGGGTTATATTTTGTTGCACCAAAAGATGATGCTTATGTCTATACCGTGGCGCATAGGTTTCGTTCCTTGATAGGACAGAGTCTTACTTGTCGGCAAAAAAAAGCTGGGAGTAAATAAACCTCTTTTTTTTATGTTTTACTTAGACAGCTGTTGCAAACACCATGGATTTCGAGGTGACGGGATTCCACCTGGCCAATGTCTTCTATCATTTCAGGGAGTACAGTCTTGTCAAATTCGGACCAGTAAATGTCATTCACTTTTTTGCAGCGGGTGCAAATAAAGTGATGGTGCATGTCAATATTGGTGTCAAACAGAGTCCTTTTATTCATAACATGTAACTTTTTAATCAAACCCAACTCTTCAAAGGTGGCCAGGGTTCGATACACTGTGTCAATGGCAACGGTAGGGAGTCTTTCATGAAGCCTTTTGTGAATGAGCTCAGCGGAGGGATGGTCGCTAATCGCCATCAACTCTCTAAAAATTTCAAGCCGCTGGTGGGTTAATTTTATCCCGGCTTCATTGCAGAGCTGTTTGAGCTGCTTAATGTGTTGTGTACTCAGTTTTTCGTTACTCATGTAGATTTCCCAGTAAGTAAGATTGGTTCTTGATTAGGAACATATCTCTATGCAGGTCGATTGTCAATAAGAATTATCATTTACATGTGCTGGTTTGTCGTGTATCTGATACTTCGCTTTTTGAAATGGCCTTGAAGCTTACTGGTCATGGCTTTTAGGAGAATATCTCTGTAAGTTTAATTGATTAAAGGGGTCAATCTTTTATAATAGTATTGCTACAATGCTTCTTGAATTGTGATAGAGGAAACGTTTATACTGAGTTAATTGTGATGCAAACCACCAACCGTGCTGACAGGGCATTTGTCTGATATGGATGGGTCGAAGGCAAGTATCAATAATTGTTAAAGAAGGGGGCGAAATGAACATCGAAATCCTACGGGAATTTTTTTCTGGTGTCTGGTTATAAATACCGGAATTTATACATTAACAGCGGTGGCAGTAGTACTGTTTCGAAGCTTCCTTTGCTGGGTACATGAGAAAATTTTTGATTTCGACGAAGCACGCACACTTAAATCTGTCCACTGGTATTTGGCAAACTACAAGCTGTTGATTACTGCCTTTAACTTTGTGCCGTGGATTTCGATACTTATCATCAAGGAGATATGGAACTATGGTCACTTACCTCTACTGGACAGCTATTTTTGTCATAGTCTGTGCTGTATTTTTTGGCATGGGCATTAAAGGAAAGAACTGGAAAGTTGGTTCCATCGTTGCGATACTGATTTTACTGGTAAGCTGGGGCGTCTATTATTTTCGTCTGCAACAGGTGTTTGTCAAACATTATGGCGGGGTCATGTCCCTCCATGTTCCTGAAGGGCAGTATCATTTGGGCACCACATGGAAGGACGATCATTTGTGGATAGAAAACTATGATCCCAAAACCAATACCTGTATTTTCAGTGAGTATTCAAAAGGGAACCTATTACAGGGGAAGGTAACCATCAAGAATTGCAATCCTTTGCTCCCTCAAGGGATCCCAAGTAATATGTAATCCAGTAAGTAGTGGTTGGTATCTGTTTAGATACGAGTAAACTGACCATGATCGATGTGGCTGAATATCGGTCCAGTAGGATTTGGCCATCCGCTTTATTGTCGAATCAAGAGTGATCCGAAGAATCCTCGCCCACGTGAACCTCTGACCCTCCAAAGATATCAGTGTTTCTCGGCATTGGCCTAGGTTATGAAGAGGTCGTTTACGGCGGAGACTAATAGCCGGATGCGGACTCAATGGATAGTTAGCCAATTTGATTGGCCGCCGTGTGAGCAATAAGTCGATCCCATAACAGTTGTCGTGATAATGAGTGCTTGGGATATGCGGGTTTTTGATGTTGTTGTATGTCGATATGGGTATTATAATGTGTTTTCTATGGTTTTGGTCGGAGGTATCAGGTAGTATGTCTGCTGCTGTGATTTTTTGTGGAAGTTGTAGATAGGACAAACTTTGAAAAATTTCATCTGCTTCGCTAAACGCCCCACAGGAGGTGATCACATCACGTCTTGTTTGAATTTGGAATTATGCCAAACTACCAGTTTGATTGTTTTTCATTTGACCCCTAGGCTTGAAAGCGATGCGATGCCCCGAAACTTTTAACACTCCCGATAAATGAAATATCTATTGACGATTGTTCCTCGCTACTGCTACCAGTGGGCATGCTTTTTGTTTGTCGGCATCTTGTTAATGTCAACATGGTCTGCATACAAAAACTTGCGCGCCAATCTCAATCAAAGTATCGCGATTGATGCAGAACACCTCTCATCTTCCGGGAATATATCACTCATCCCTGGCAAAAAAGGAACCATCCCCACAATCCAGTTCAATCAAAACAGTGGTAATGCCGCACTGGCCATTTTTTTTCCGAAACCTGTCAGGACGGGGGTGTTAGAAGTTGAAATTGACCCTTCGGCTGAGCTCTATCGAAATGACCTGTCCCTGAGAGTCATACTTGATCCCTCGGGTAATGGTTCAATGGCCCAATCGTTTAACATTAAAAGCAATAAATGGCTTCCGTTAAGGCCGGACAATCATATATATCGAATCCCTTTATATCGAGGTTACGTAAAAACATTTGTCGTTTTGGAATTTAAGTACGCTGGGAATTTGCCTGGGATTCCAATCAAATCAATTTCAATCAGACCTGCCTCGTTCTATGATTTCCCGGCGGGTGGTTTACTGGTTTGTCTAGCTGTTGTTGTGGCCATGTTCCTGCCAGGACTGGTATTTGCTTTATCCAACCCTAGACTCAACATATTACCACTGCCCATAACAAGCTTTTTGTATTCTCTGCTGATTAACTTTTTTGGGCTACTGATAGTCAAATTGTTTAATAAAGATATACTTTTTATCCCGACAATCACACTCACTGTCGCAGTCCTTTTTATTATTTTCAGATCTCGACAACAAACCTGGAAGGCCAGTTTTCAGTCTATATATAGAGAAAGTATTCCAGACTTAAATGTCTGGTTCGTCATTCTGCTCATGACGTGTACAGCGCTGAGTTTTCTTTACCCATCGGCTGTATTTAATATTCATCAGGGGCACCTCAGTCGAGATCATACCTTTTATGCATTCACTGCACATGATTCAGTCTTTCAGTTTGCCAATAGCAAATCTATATTAGAAGATAATTTTGAGAAATATTATGGTGATGAGTTAAATAGAAAATTACTTTTTCTTCCTCAGGATAGAGAGATTCTACCAGGTCTGGGCTACGCCTCTATAATCCTTTTTGTGAAAACTTTTTTGGGCGATGAACTTGCGCAAAAATATTTTCCGTACACGATATATTATTTAATCAGCCATACGCTGCTACTCTGTATGCTTTTCGCATGGTTCAAGTCCTATGACCTGAAGCTGGCCTATGCCGGTACATTTTTCATTGGTACCACACCAGTATTTTGGACCCTGGCTATGATAGGATGGTTCAAGCTTACTGGAGCAGCTCTGATACTGGCAGGGATTTTTGTAATCAAAGATCGTCCACTAGTGGTGTCCAGGTGGATATGGGCGGGTATTCTGTTTGGACTGGCAAAAAACTATCATGGTGGTAATGCCCTGGCGCTTCCAGTCTTGACACTCTGGTTACTCTTTGTAACATACAAAAGCACCGGTGTGGCCTCGTTGAGGAAGCTTGGGGTGTTCTTTGTTTCGCTGACAGTATCTGCTTGCCTGATAATTTTCCCCTGGAACTTGTATCTAACACATGTCTGGCATGTCAGTTCCCATAGATTATTGAGTATTCATTTTCTCAATAACAACTTTGTGTCCGACAGCTTATGGCTTTCTATTGTACAATTTTTCAACAATGTTTCTCTGACAGAACAACTTCATGTACGTATCGAAAGAACTTTGGATATGTTCAGCTCGAATCAACTCATACGTCTCTTTGCTACCTATGAAGTAAATAATTCTGATTCAATTCTCTCCTGGCTCAATTTTTCATCTTCCTATCTGCTTCCTTCAGTTGTTTTGTATCTCTTCCTCTCACTTTCGGTAGCACTTGTTATCAAAAAATCAATCCCAGAAGAAAAACGTCAACCTTTTCAATCTGATTTATGGTTAAATCAATTTGGTTGGATATGTCTGGTTAATCTAATAGTTCTGGCATTTGCATCATATGGTTCAGTTGAAGGTAACGCCGGAATCACATGGCACTACCCCCCACTGTTGATCATTGGGATTTTGAGCTCTATTGTATGCTGGAGTTGTAAAAAACATCGCAACTACTCAGTGATCTGGGTCTATGCCGGTTTTTTCCAACTAGGCCTGCTACTGGCGTATGGTTAAGCAACGTACATGCTGGCATCCTGAAAATGAATTGTTATTGAAGAGATACATTTTCATACAAGCTCTTCCTTGACTGATTTCTTGAAAACTTTACTTAATCGTACCGATAAAACATGTATTTTTATAAAGATTGGGCTGTTATCACCCCTTTGGCAAATGAGGAAGAGAGCTTTCACTCGTTCACATCACGTTTGTCTCAAGTATTGGATTACTTACAATCAGGTAAGGTTTATTTGATCATTGACAATGTCACCATAGATAACACATTGGTGCTTGCCAAAGAACTTTCCCGGAAAGATCCACGGTTTGAAGTGATTTGGGCTCCGGAGAATAGATCAGTGGTTGATGCTTATTTTAAAGGGTTCAGGGTAGCCTACGATTCTGGCCACGAGATAATTATCGAAATGGATGCAGGCATGTCCCACGACCCACTCGCTTTACCAAGGTTCTTACGGGCTTTAAACGAAGGGAATGAGTGCGCCTTTGGGAGTAGATTCATCAACGGCGGCAGCATTGGAGACAGTCCATTTAAAAGAAGAGCTCTTTCAAAATACAGCACCCTTTTTGCCAATATACTATTAGGAACAAAATTAAAAGATATGACTTCAGGATACCAGGGGTTTCACCGTGGAATTATCGGGAAATTACTCGAATATCCTTTGAAATCGACTGGTCATTTTTATCAAACTGAACTCCGCTATCTGTTACGCAGGAGAAGATTCATTGAGGTGCCCATTCATTATCAGTCACCTTCCCCTCGGGTTTCATCATCTTCCATAAAGAATGCCTACAAAACTTTGCTATACTATTTTAAAATTCGGTTATCGGGCAATGCACCGTTCATGTGAATATTACTTAACACTCTCTCCAATCCCCTTTAAAAAGTAGAGAAATGCAGAAAATCATTTCTCAAACGCCAACAACACTCTCTGGAAAAACAAATGAATAAGACAGCTTTTATTATCACCTCAATTGCAGGACAAGACTCCCCCGTGTTGTTAGAATATTCAAGGGAATGTGCTGAACAGAACATTCCTTTTATCGTCATTGGTGACACTAAAAGTCCCGATAATTTTCATATAGATGGTTGCGACTTCTGGAGCATTAAAAGACAGATGTTATTACCGTTTAAACTCGCTCCCCTTGTTCCAACCAGGCACTACGCAAGAAAAAATCTAGGCTATCTCCTGGCCTTAAAAAATGGTGCTGATACTATTTTTGAAACAGACGACGATAATTTGCCATTAGATGGTTTTTGGAATTTTACGCATCGTGCCAGAAATGTTTTAGCCTATGACATCAAAGATCAAGGCTGGATAAATATATACCACCATTTTTCAAAAGATCTTATCTGGCCAAGAGGATTGCCTCTGGAAGAGTTACAAAAGAAAGCTGCGGATCTCAAGGAATTCAATCTCACAGAAGTAGACTGTCCAATTCAGCAAGGATTGGCAGATAAAAACCCTGATGTTGATGCCGTCTACCGCTTAACTTATCCGTTACCTGTTGAATTTACAAAAGATCTTAATGTCGCTTTAGGGCAAAACGCCTGGTCTCCCTTTAACAGCCAGAATACATTCTGGTTTAAGGAAGCAATGCCATTAATGTACCTACCATCCTATTGCAGTTTTCGAATGACAGATATTTGGAGGAGTTTTATTGCACAGAGAATAGCATGGGTTAATAATTGGAGTGTTCTTTATCATGAGCCTACTGTATGGCAGGACAGAAATGACCATAACCTTTTAAAAGATTTTGAGGATGAAATCCCAGGTTATTTAAATAACAACAAGATTGCCTCGGCATTGATGGACCTCGATCTTCGTGTCGGCGAGGAGTACCTGTGCGACAATCTTATTGCCTGTTATGATGTTATGATTAAAAATAACTGGGTCGGTGGAGAGGAAGCTGCCTTGGTGAGAGCCTGGGCAGAAGATATTAGTGCCTTATGAGTTTTCATTTTAGCTATTATTGCCACAATTACCACGAACTATATCCCAAAAACTCCGCCTATCGAGCCGAGGTTCGATAGGTGGGAAGGCGACGAAGAAGGCAACACAGAGCAGATACTCAATACCCTTGATGTGTGTGTAGTACTCAATCAGAGTATGCAGAGGTTTTACCATTCCGATTGCTACCATGTATTGTCCTGCGAGTTCACCGACTGACCAACCTACTGAAGAAAGGGCACTGGTAAGGGCTGCTGTACCCCAGAGACACATGATTGAACCGGCTGCTAATAGTATTCTTGATCCTATTTGTGAAGTGTTTTCTTTCAAGCACAAGGGGGATTCAAGTAGTGTTCGGTAAAATAGGACGTTAAATGTTTTTTATAAATAGAGTCTGTTACAACTTGGCATTAAGCTCGACAGACTTCTAGTTGAATTACCAATTGCTCACAAAGCTTGCTTTTCCAAACAACAGTGAAGTGGCCATAAAATAACAGGACAACACGTTAGCCAATGAAAATAAATCATATCCTATCCATCTGTATTGGTGTTGCGTTCTTTTGCATCATTAATCAGCTTATATCTTACAATCTTACAAGTATTTCTGCTATTACTGTAACGGCATGGTCCGACCATGAAGACAATTTAAAGTTTTACTATTCTGATTCTGGTGATTCGCCATTATTTTATGAACATAAAACGTCTACTTATGGAGTCATGCCAGAAAATAAGAAAACCACCTTGAGGGTCTATATGGCCAATAAAGGTAACGATTGGCTAAGGATAGATCCAGGCGACCAGGAAGGGACCGTCAGATTGTATTCAATGGTTATTCATCCAAAGTCTACATTCCAGAAACATTTTGATGCTTCTCAAATATATGAATTGTTTTCAACAGTTAAAGAGGGTCAAACAGTTACTCTGAAGGATGATTATGTTGAAATTCTTTCCACGGAGTCAGATCCATACCTTATCTCTAACTTTCCCTCATTGAATCGTCAGTCGATTGGTCTCTTTTCCATTCCAGTTGCTATTTTGTCTTTTTTTCTCTCCCTGTTTATTACAAAATGCAATTGGAAACAGATTGGCGAATATCTTTTATTAAAACGAGAACTCCCTGCCGGAGCAGAATTGATACAACCTCTTGATGGCTTACGTGGAATTGCTGCTGTATGGGTTGTTGCCGAACATTCATGGCCTGAATTCACAGGGACTGGTTTCAGTGGAGTACTGATCTTTTTTGTTTTAAGCGGATTTTTGCTGGCCAAACCTTTTGTTCTTGATTCTTCAAAAATTGTGCAAAAAGGATTCTTGTTGAAATATGGAGCGAGGCGCCTGCAAAGAATACTTCCCATGTATTATTTCTACATATTTTTAGTCTACTGGATGCCAGTCAAAGTGGATGAGGCATTGTTGCATACCTTTTTTATTAAAGGGAATGGGCATTTATGGGCCATTCCCCAAGAGATGCTTTTTTACCTGATTTTTCCATGTTTAGTGCTTTTCCATCGGTATCTTTTTCGTGACAGGCTTTTTCTGATTATTTCAGCATTGATACTGACTATATATTGCTGGGTGATATTTATTGATATTAATACCGTTTATCTTTGTGGTTCAATAAATGAACCAATTCCGTTTCTACTCAATACCTTTCTTACCGGAGTCCTTTTTTCCTATTTTTATTATGGCTATTATCAAAAGAGACAAGCTACCGAACGTTCCGCAGGAATTCGATATACTGCCGCTGTATTAGGCATGACGCTGTTGCTTGGTTTTACCTTTCTATCGAATGGATATGTGTTAAATGTCTCTACTTCTTTGTACACAAAAGAATTTCCTGCCGTTTCTGCTATTATCGCTGGTTTACTGATCTTTTTAACCATGCTTTCTCCAAATACTTTTTTCACTAGGTTTTTATCAAATTCATTTTTGTGTTCATTGGGAACGGTCAGTTTCAGTTTGTATTTATTGCATCCATTAGTTATTGGACTGGTCAAAAACATAGGTACTGTGTTTTTTGCTCTGGAGATGAAGGGGGGTATGACGTTGTTTCTTTTGGTGCTGCCTATAAGCTATGTGGTGTCATGTGTTACGTATCGAACAATTGAGCATCCGTTTTTGGCTCCTGGGCCGAAATCTTAAGGGTTTGATTGCCATGATTGTGTTGGCCGGCTCTAGATATGAAACTTGTTTTATGTGATATTCTGGTGAGTATGTATGGATTTTAGGAAACTGTTTATAAATTGGAAATTTCTTTTATATCAGTCAGTTTGTTACTCCCTATCTTTTTGTTTCATTTTTTTTTAATTAATCTTATGGGGATCTTGATATAACTGTTTCCCAGCAAACGTTATTCAAAGCATTTGCCTCGTTTTTTGGAGGAGTTTTGATTTTAGAAGGGAGGGTCCTGTTTCCATTAAGAGAAATATACAAAGTTTGCTGCTTCAATGAACAGAGCATGAAATACAGGGATCGTATGCCCGTATTAACATGGCTGCCAATAACTCTATTTTATCATCTTCAATTTCCTGTTTGGCGCACTCTGTGGCAAGTTCTACGATATCATAATAAATATTTGGATGATTCTGACCCGTTGGGACCACGCAGTCCGCTTTTGTTGCAACGCCATGCTCATCTATCTCATAGCTGTGGTAGAGGGTGCCGCGCGGAACTTCCACCGCAGCGGTTCCAATCCCTGCTTTTACCTGAAACTCCTCTTTTGGTTGTTGCCAGTAACTATCGAGTAACGTGTCTATTATGGATATTGAGTCCAGTACAACGTGTATGCATTCCACCAGTTGGGCAACAATGTTCATAAATGGATTATGACAGATGGGGGGAAGGTTTAACTCCTGCGCAATCGTTGCGGCTTGAGGGTGTAACTGCGAAAAATTCAGATTAATCCGGGCGAGAGCTCCAACTACAAAGGACTTTCGTGAAAGCCGGCTTAGTCTGGAGGTGGAAAATTCCGCATCATACTCGTTGGTCATTGCGAGATATTCATGTTCTTCTTTTAATACACCATCACTTGATGAGAGCTGTCCATCTATAAAAGGGTAGGTATCCGGGGAATGGAGGCAACATATTCAGTTTCTCTACTGAATTGTGGTATCTCAAACTTTTTAAGTAGTGTTGAACTTTTTATCAGATCAAGGAGGGAGGACTGGAGGCGGTATTTGAATTTTCCAAGGTTTTTCTTACCCGGTATTTTGCTAAACCCTCCCACCACAGGTGTGGTTGGGTGCAGACGTCGCCCACCCACTTCATCGGCCAGGTCGTTGGCCAGCATTTTTAGACGAAGTGCCATATTGGTCACATCGGGATGGCTTACACTGAACGGAAGAAAACTGTCTTCTCCAAAATAGTCGGGTGCGGCAAGGAAAAAGATATGCAGGATATGGCTTTGCAGCGTCTCCATATGTTTGAGCAGCAAACGCAGCCTCTGTGTTTGGACGGAAGGTGTAAAACCAAAGCAATTTTCAATGGCTCGGATTGCAGTCAGGTTATGGCTGATTGAACAGATGCCGCATATTCGACTACTTATAAAAGGTAGATTGTTGAACTTCTTCCCTGCGAGCATTTTTTCAAAAAACCGTGCAGTTTCTACAACCTCCCACCGGGCTTCCTTAACGATTGCATCCTTAATACGTATTTTCAGGTTACCATGGCCTTCAACACGGCTAAGGTGCTTTATATCTATATTACAGTTTATAGCTGACATGATTTATAGAGATCTTCTGTTTGTTGACAGAGAAGGTTTGAGAATCCACCAAAACAGCTCATTCTCTCAGCAAGACTATCAAAATCAATCCCTTTTCTTTGGCTCAGTCGCTCAAGTTGCCTCTGTGTAACTTTTGGTATCGGTCCCCGACATCCCCAGCAACCCATGCCACTGCCGGTACACCACGCATCACAGCCTCCTCTTGTGACTGAACCAAGGCATGGTTCGCCAAGGTCGAGTAGGCATATATTGTGGTTCTGTTTGCATTCCCGGCAAACGGGATATTTATTATGGATAACGGGCTTTCCGGAGAGGATTCTTGGGAAAATGCTTTCGAGTTCCTTTTTTTTTACGGGACAGCCGTAAATGTGCACGTCCACCTGAATTATTTCATCCAAAGCTTTCGGGGTCTTGGGGGACGGCGATATTTTTCCCTTATCGGCTTCGGAGATTCCTTTTTCACAACTGGCTACTAATTGATTTATGCCGCCAAAACAGGCGCATGATCCAAGGGCCACAACAGTATCTGCACGGTGCCGAATTTCAATCAGCTTCATTTTCTGTTCTTCGTTGTTTACAGATCCTTCTATAAAAGCGACATCATAACAGGATGAAGTTCCGGTTATTGCTTCACGAAAATCAACAATCTCCATCTGGTTGAGAAATTTTAGAACACCGGATTCCCGGTTGAAGACCTGAAGCTGGCAGCCCTCACATGATGTGAGCTTAAAAAATGCAACCTTGGGGCGTACGCATTTATTTAGGACAAATGGTTTATTTCGAATCATGGCCAATCCTTTTAATGATGTGGATGAGTTTTTCGAGTGATTCAGCACAGGAATGGAAGATTTCCAGATAGAAATTGCCGATAATACAACATATATTCCTGGCGATTACTATCCGTAATAATACTAGTTTGTGCTTGGTGTAAATACCTAACCTTAAGGTGGGCTTTGAAATATGGTGATACCTAACGCGTTATAGGGGCGTGCTGGTGGCTATGAGGAATTGTTTTGCTATGTTTGTTGGTGCTAATAATTAAAATGTATTTTTGAATCAGAATGAACTTTCATACTGAAGTGAAGTGGCAACTAGAAAATCTGGTCATAAAAAATGTAGTACATCTTTACTGTCCAAATAAACTTGCACAGAGAACATCATCAATCTACTAGGTGTTTTTATCTAGCTGATTTTAAGTATTATTATGCATTGTGAAGTGAGGATTTATTTGTTATGCAGTGCGCATTCATATCGGAATACACGTTGCCTGATAACAGTATCCTGAAAAATCCAATCCATTTTTTATTCTAACGAGGAGTCGCTATGTTTGCAAAACCTGAATTGATTCTTTTGCTCTGGCTTGTTCCAGCTGGGTGTTTTTTTGTTCTTCCACTTTGCTTTCGGTTAGTCTGTTGCGTTGCTCCTGGCCTGACAATAAAAATGATTGAAACTGTGGGCGATGAATCAATTGAAGCAGTTGAATTGCCCGAAGGTGTGTTATCTGACCGACGTGATGCAAACAGACATGATCGCAGAGTAAGTTCTGTGGTTAAAATAGAAGGCAGTCGGTAACACGAGATGCCAGAGGCAATGGCTGCGTAGCTGTAATTGCTAAAAACGTACTACTGGCGGACGGTTTTAGGGAAAAAGATTCATGGAAAGCAGAATAACTCTATGTTAAAAGAGAAGTATACTATTTTAACATAGAGGAAAATATGTTTTCTAAAAAGCAGTATATATATCTGGCTCTGTTGTGCAGCAGCTCAATTGTTCAGGCTGGTTGTTCAATTTCCTATTCGTTGGAAAAATCATCCGATTCCGTGTCGACAAGTCTTGATTCCCTTACTTCTATTTCCACCTCCTCCTCTGGAGGGGGTGGGGAAGAGGCAAAAATTCAAGAGACAAGCACACTGTATGAAGAAGACGTGGCAGCAGTCACCGTTTTATACGTCAGTCGTGAGAAGACCACCGATGATTATCAGCGTCATGTCTCAGCCATTGCCAGAAACCATGGAATCGGTGATTGGGAGCAGGAGCAGAGTACTTTTCTTGCCATGGGAAAGGGCTTGAGGCGTGCTGGAGTCAGTGAAAATTCCATTGTAAATTTACCGTTTTTTCGATCCATTGCCAAGAGCTCCAATTATTCTAGCGTGATAACGGGTTATAAGATGTAAGTTTTTCTATGAAGTTCTCCATACACCGTCTCCTTTCTTTATTGATGTTTCTTTGTTTTTTCTATTCCCCGGTTTTTCTTTTGGCCAGCGAGCTTGGAGAAGAAAACAGCACGGTTTCCATTGATTTTCTCTATATTAACGCCAATGCGGGTGAGGCAGCAGGAGGACATACTGCCCTGCGTCTTGGGGATACCGTCTTTCACTATCAATTTTTTCCAGATGCAACGTTTCTGCTTGTCCGTGAACCCTGGGATGCTTTTCTGTTTTTGTACAATGAACTCCATAATCGCAGTATTTCCATTGCATCACTCCCCCTGAACCTCTCTGTTGCAACACAGATACGGTATCATTTTACAGAACTCCTGGCTGAACAGGATCAATTTTTTAACTCTCTTGAACAGCTGCGTCGGGAAAAACGTCTTGTTCAGGCTTTGTTGGTAGGAAAATTGGAACTTCCGGTGAATGCTCTTGGCTTTTTCTCAAAAAAGTTACAATCACCATATCTGCCAGACCTTACAGCTCATATAAAGGAAACTCTTCCGACCGGTTTTTTTAAAGAGGCCGTTCGAAAAGCAGAAGAAAATGTACAGCGGGCTGCTGCGGTAATAGATACGGAAGGTCGCCTAGGACCCGCTTTTCAGGAACGTCTAGGTGTACGTGAAGCACTCCGGATTTTTTCAGAAAATCGAGGCTTGGATAGTTCGGCTTTTATCCCATCCATGCAAGACGAACGGAGACTAACTGCCACTGAAAAGAGTCTCCTGAATTCGTTTAGAGACTCTTTGCGCGGGACGATAGTTGAGCTGTTGTGTTCCAGACGGCCTGACAGAGGGGCCGCAATACTCCTGCAAACGGCAAGGTATCTTGCCGTCTGTCACTCTTTGTCATCGGAACGGCTGCTTACTCTTGATCCATTTTTTGAAGATGTTCATAAAGTGTGGCTGAGCGATGAGGAGATAAGTGGCGGGCGGCTCGCAGTTTTACAGGAGGATCTACTGCAGCAATCAGCCACCCGGCGTGATCTTTTTTTCAAGGAAGAACGCCATCCGGAAATTGCATATTCTCTTCTTGAAACCAGTAGGGCAAGAGCATGGGAATTATTACGGGTACATAAGACGGAGCGGAAAATTCGGATTTTGACAAAGACCACACTGCCAACACGACCCGGCATTGCCGTTTTAGATACGCCGCACATCAGTCAGGAACGTTTACAAAACAGCAGTCAGCTGCTTGCGGTCGAGTTTGAGAAACAGAAAAAAAGAGCAGAAGATCTTTACGGCTATAATCTTATTAATCGAAATTGCGCCACCGAGTTGATTCGTTCTTTAAACTCCACATTTCCAGATGAAAAATTAGGACGGGATGGTCTTGGTGGCTGGATGGAGCCGGAAAGTGGGCTCATCTTTATTCCCTTTCTCTTTTATGAGCAGGCGGTGAGGGATTTTTCTCTTCAGGATGAACAATTCATTCAGGCCAGACGTTTACGGAACCTGGAAACTCTTTATGAGCAGGAGGATGATCTGCTGGTCTGGCTTAGGGAATCCAATACTCTGAGTTCAACCCTGTATCAGCCTCGTAATAAGGATACGCCTTTTCTGTTTTTTACGGACGATTCCCTGCTGCTGCGTCCGATTCTCGGGCTGATGAATCTGACCTATGGCGCGATGCAAGGGGTGGCTGGGCTGGCAAGGGTACCACTTGATGGTGGGGAGCACTTCAATCAGGCATTGCGGGGTATTTTTTACAGTCTGCCTGAATTGACATTTGGGAATATACGCAAGGGGAGTTATTCCACGGGAGAATCCGAGGGAACGACGGGGCAGAAAATTACTACTCCTGGTAACAGATCGACATCTTTGTGATTTCCTCGGCAACACTCCTGCGGAGTGAATCGGGTGCAAGAACCACTGCTCTTGAGCCATATTGGAGAATCTTCATAATGATTTCTCTGTCATCATTTACCGGCAGGGAAAGTGTGATACCATTTTTTTCTTCTTTAATACTCTGTTTTTCATGCCAGTGCTGTCTTCGTACCAGTTCTGCGGCAGTGCCGGTGAATGCAATTCTGGCATGATATTGGATGGCTCCCGTGAATATTCCAAAGGCATCGCTCAGAAAAGAATCCGACGCAAGTCGTCTGGGTCCACCACGTTTTACACCGGTTTTAGCATTTTCGATTCTTGCCATATGGAACAGACGGTGATCTTTTCTTAAAAGGCAGTATGCCAGCAGATACCAGCGTCCCTGGTAGTTTATCAATCGTTGTGGCTCTATGCTGCGAGTGCTTTTAAGACCTTCCGCCGAGCAGTATTCAACATCAAGTCGTCGATCTTTCAGCACCGCCTCAATAATAGTTTCAAACACTGCCGGTGCCAGTGTTTCAACCTCTATCCACTTGCAAAGGACATTGTCCATTAGCTGTTCATAGCCAGGAGCAATGAGCTGGCTCAATCGTTTTTCAAGCTTTTTCATCTCCGGGAGGCTGCCAAGTCCCGCTTCATCCGCCATTCTGTTCAGAAGCCCCATCAGAAAGAGAATCTTTGGACTGTCTTCGAAGGGGAGGGCAAAGTCATTTTCAGTGTAGTAAAAGCCCTTGCGGCTGGAATTAAAAGCCAGCGGTGCAAGCAACCTGTCCCTCATATAACTGATATCGCGATGGGCAGTGGCACGGGAAAGTTCAAACTCTTCCATCAGGGTTTGGGCGTTGGGAAAGCGTTCCCCTTTGAGTTTCTGGTGGAAGTAGTAGATGCGTTCGAGGCGGCTCATATGATTGTGCAGTGATCCAGGAGAGGAGGGAAGGGAATCTGGTGGAAGAGAGAAAAAGATGAGCTGATTTTTTTTAAAAACAGTTTTCTCATCTACTGGCCGGAGATTACCTTGGCTTACGGCGATGTTTTACCGGGAGAATCTTTAACTGTTCCCGGTACTTGGCTACGGTACGGCGGGCAATTTTGATATTACGTTCACCAAGCTTGACCGAAATGGCATTGTCGCTGAAAGGCTTGTAAGGATCTTCTTCTTGAATCATTTTACGGATACGTTCCCGAATAGATTCCGCAGCAAGTGCTTCTTCTCCTTGTCTGGGAATTGCGGTGGAAAAGAAATATTTCAGTTCATAAATACCGAGTGGAGTATGGACGTATTTGTTTGATGTAACACGACTGATGGTGGATTCGTGCATCTCGATGTCTTCTGCTACGTCACGGAGGATAAGTGGTTTCAGGCGAGTAGCGCCATGTTCAAAAAAGTCACTTTGGAATTTAAGAATACTATCCATGACTTTAAATATGGTGCGTTGTCTCTGGTGCAGTGATTTTATAAACCATCCGGCATCTTTAAGTTTTTCTTTGATATAGGCCTTTGATTTTTTCTCCATGGCCTCTTCTCCATCCTGCAGCAGTTCTTGCAACTGGGAAGAGAGCTTCAGATTTGGGATATCGTCTTCATTGAGGCGGATAACAAATTCACCATCGATTTTCCGGACATAGACATCGGGTACAACGTAATTTGTGGTTTCCGTGCTGTAGGGAAGGCCTGGGTATGGAGTGAGCTCACTGGTGATAAAGTCAATGGCTTTGATGATTTCGTTGCGCTTACGTCCCGTTCCCTGGCTAATCGCCTTGTAGTTACGGGTTTGCATATGGTTTAGATGGTCTCGCACAATGATTGCGGAAAGAGAGTTTTCCATCCCCATGCGTTCCAGTTGCAGAAAGAGTGACTCTGCAACGTCACGAGCGGCAATTCCGGGAGGATCAAGGTCCTGCATAAGTTCCAGAATGTATTCTGCAGAATCGTGGTCACAGCTGGTGGCCTGCATAATCTCTTCAAGAGTGCATTCGAGAAATCCATACCGGTTCAGATTGCCTGCAATAAAAAGAGCTGTTTCCCACTCTTCAGGTTCCAGTTCTGAATGGGCAAGCTGCCATTGTAGGTAGGCCAGTAGACCGGGTTTTTCAGAAATAAAGTCAAACTGACTAGGAGCATCTGCAGCTGGTGTTTCGTGGGAGAAGGAGACGTTACTGTCAAAGGTGTTGGCGTAATCTTCCCAGTTTGTTTCCGGGATGGTATCCTCAGCTCTGACCTGATCGGTGTGGTCCTGTTCTCTTTTTTCTCCTGTTTCTTCGACGGTGGAAGAGAGGCTTTTTGTGTTTTCTCGAGGCTCCTGAACGTTCGTATCTTCTTCAAGTCCTGGATTTTGTTCAATCTCAGCCTGAAGAGCATCACCAAGCTCCAGACGATTCATCTGTAGCAGTTTAATGGCAAGACGCAACTGCGGTGTCATTACCAGTTTTTGTGATAGCTTAAGCTGTTGTCTGAGTTCAAGGGCCATGGGGGTCTAGGTCACATGCTGAAATTTTCGCCAAGATACATTTTACGGGCGACTTCACTCTCGATAATATCGTCTGCAACTCCGCTTGTCAGGATTTGACCAGCATTCATAATATAGGCAAAATCACATACCTGAAGGGTTTCCCGGACATTATGATCTGAAATCAAAATTCCTAATCCCTTGTCTTTCAGGGCGATGATAAGTTTTTGAAGATCGGCCACGGCAAGGGGATCAATTCCGGCAAAGGGTTCATCGAGCAGAATAAAGTCGGGTTGTGTTGCCAGAGCCCGCATAATCTCAACCCGGCGTCTTTCACCACCAGAGAGGGCATGTCCTTTGTTATCCCGAAGATATTCAATCTTGAGGTCTGCCATAAGTGAATCTATCCGGTTTTTGATCTCATTCTTCGACAACCCTAATGGCTCGAGGATGATTCGGACATTTTCTTCCACGGTCAATTTTTTAAAAACAGATGGCTCCTGGGCGAGGTAGGAAATGCCTTTCTGGGCCCGCATATGAATGGGGAGTTTGGTTATTTCTTCGCCGTTTAGCAGGACACGTCCGCCATCGGGACGAATAAATCCTGCAATAGTATAAAAAGAGGTCGTTTTCCCGGCACCATTCGGGCCAAGAAGTCCGACTACAACACCGGTATTCACCTGAAGGCTTACTCCGTCAACCACCGTGCGGCTGCGGTAACGTTTAATAATCTTATCGGTTTCCAGCTGTGCCATAATTATTATTGCGGGGTGAGGGTTGCTTTGACTCTGGTTGCTTTTACGGGCTCGCCGTCTTCACCGGTAACGGTGGTAGATGGTCGACCGCCAACCACCTCGGATCGTGATTCGTCGAGATAGTAAATGATGGTATTTCCGGTTACCAGATTTGTATCCTGCCATGCTTTGGCATTGCCATTTAAGATTACCTTGCGTTCCTTTGCCAGATAATTCATTGTTTTTCCGGTGCCAAGCCATTCCCCTTTTGTTACTTCCACATTGCCTATGCACTTTAGGCGTTTAACTTCCTGTTTTTCACCTTCAGCTGCGGCGCTGTAATAGACTGTCATTTCATCTGCCCGGATACGGACGTCTGCCTGGGCAGCATCCACGTTTCCGGTGAAAAGTACATTGTTATCTTCTTCCAGAGAGGTCATGTGATCCGCTTCTATGGTGATGGGGGCACCTGCTGCAAACAGAAGGCTGCTGCAGCAAAAAAGGAGGAAAACTGCTCCTGAAAGCAGGCTGGTGATAGTTTGGTTTCTCAATGATATTCTCCATACACAGAAAGTAAGAATGACCGTAATGCAATTACCAAGCCTAATATAGCCGTGGTGTGGAAAAAAGTAAAGAAATCCCGGCATCGGGGAGGAAAGAAAGATTTCTTTACTTCGATCAGGTGAATCAGTAGAATGAAAACATATTGTGTGAAAATGATTCTACTTATTTGATTTGATAAGAAAATATAGTTGTTGCTGAAAAGGATATCAAGATATGCAGGAAAGTATAGATCGTGCCAGAGGATTAATTGAATCTCTCCCCTATATGCAGAAATTCAGGCATAAAACGGTGGTTATTAAGTATGGCGGTCATGCCATGGTTGATGAGAACCTGAAAAAGCAGTTTGCGCTTGATATTATCCTGATGAAACATATCGGTATAAATCCGGTAATCGTCCATGGCGGTGGTCCTCAGATCAACCAGTTGCTCGACAGGCTTGAAATCAAACCCAGTTACGTTCAGGGAATGCGGGTTACCGATGGTGAAACCATGAGCGTGGTTGAGATGGTGCTGGTTGGAAAGGTGAATAAGGAGATCGTAGGAAACATAAATCATTGTGGCGGTCGGGCTGTGGGGCTTTCGGGACGGGATGGGGATCTTATCTGTGCTGAAAAAATGAAGGTGAACAAGAAGAACGATGAGGCGATTCAGGATGCCCCTCCGGAATTAATCGATCTTGGTCGGGTCGGGCAGGTCACCAAGGTCAATCCGGAAATTTTACAGGCACTGGAGAAAAACGATTTTATCCCGGTAATCGCCCCTGTTGGTGTTGGGGAAGATGGACAGGCATTCAATATTAATGCAGATATTGTAGCTGGAGCGATAGCCGCTCAGCTCAAGGCGGAAAAATTGATTCTACTTACAGATGTCGCCGGTGTTCAGGACAACGAGGGGACTCTGCTTGAATCTCTGAAGTGGGATGATCTTGAGGACTATATAGAAAATGGAACCATAGGCGGCGGCATGATTCCTAAGGTGAGATGCTGTGGTGATGCTTTAAAGGGTGGGGTAACAAAGACACATATTATCGATGGCAGGGTTGAACATGCTATCTTGCTTGAAATGTTTACCCGGGAAGGGGTAGGAACGGAGATATTCTGATGAGTGGAGAAAATGATAATTGGGCCAAGAGGAGTGACGATGTGATTATAGGAACCTACGCACGTTATCCGGCCACCATGGTGAAGGGTGAGGGATGCACTTTGACCGATGCGGAGGGGAAGGAGTATCTGGATTGTTTGGCTGGAATTGCGGTCTGCAGTCTTGGGCACTGCCATCCTGCGGTGAGTGATGCCATATGCGCCCAGGCAAAACAACTGGTTCATGTTTCAAACCTTTACTACACTCAGCCCCAGACGGAGCTTGCTGAACTCTTGATCGAGAATTCCTTTGCTGATCGGGTTTTTCTCGCTAATAGCGGGGCGGAGGCAAATGAGGCGGCCATTAAGCTTGCACGAATATGTTCCGGTGCTGAACGTTATGGAATTATTTCACTTGCCGGTTCTTTTCATGGCAGAACACTTGCCACCGTTGCGGCCACGGGTCAGCCAAAGCTCCACGAAGGCTTTGAGCCCATGCCCGAAGGGTTTTCCCATGCGCCTTTTGGTAACTTGAACGTATTGGAGGCGATGATAACTGATCAGACCTGCGCTATTATGTGCGAACCTCTACAGGGAGAAGGCGGTGTACGGCCACTAGAAGTCGAATATCTGAAGGGTTTGCAGGATCTGTGCAGGAAGCATGATCTGCTGCTTATTTTTGATGAGATACAGACTGGTATCGGGCGAACCGGCTCCTTTTTTGCCTACGAACAACTTGGAATTGTACCCGATATTATGACCGTGGCCAAGGCACTCGGAAACGGCCTGCCTATTGGTGCAATGCTTACCAGGAAAGAAATTGCGGCGTCTCTGGTGCCTGGAACCCATGGGTCAACCTTTGGGGGGAATCCCGTGGCGGCAGCAGCGGCTGTGGCGACTTTGAAGGTTATTCTACAAGATGGCTTTCTTGCGGATGTGAAAGAAAAGGGGGCTTACCTGCAGCAGGGGCTTGAAGATCTAGCAGCACGGTTTCCCCTCTTGGCCTGTGGGGCAAGGGGAATGGGGATGATTCGGGGCCTTGTTCTCACGGAAAAAGGAGTTAAAAAGGGGGGGGCAATAGTGAAGGCACTTTTTGACAGGGGAGTGCTGATTAATTTTGCCGGAAATATTGTGCTTCGTTTTCTGCCGCCACTTATTATGAGCAAAGCTGAAATTGATCAATTATTGACCGCTTTAGCTGAAGTTCTGGCTGAATGTAAGGCCTGAGTGCTTCTTTTCACGAAAATCTTTGCAAATCAATCTTATTTTGGGTAAATATGATTTCTTTCCCCTATATATAAAGCGATTGGGCTCGGGGATGTAGATTAAATGGTACCATCTTAAAACAGATGTGCCGATGAAAAAGATATGAGTCATGGTACGCCACTTACAGTCATTACAGGATTTTAGCAAAGAAGAGTTGCTTGGTTTTATTAATCGTGCAATCTTGCTTAAGAAAGAACGTCTCGCTGGGGTCAGCCATCAGCAGCTGGCCGGAAAAACAGTTGGGCTGATATTTGAAAAACCCTCCACCAGAACCCGAGTCTCCTTTGAATCTGCCATGTATGGTCTCGGTGGCCAGGTGCTTTTTCTTTCCGGTCGCGATACGCAGCTTGCTCGTTCCGAGCCGTTGAAAGATATGGCCAGAGTTATGGCTCGTTATGTGGATGGAATGGTGGTGCGAACCTATGGCCAGGACGTGGTTGATGTGTTGGCTGAGTATTCCTCGGTTCCGGTTGTAAACGCGCTCACCGATTTGCATCATCCCTGCCAGATTCTTAGCGATATTATGACAGTCGTTGAGAAGAAAGGAAATATTGAAGAGCTGAAAGTCGCCTGGGTAGGAGATGGAAATAATATGGCCAACTCCTGGATACAGGCTGCCAGCCGTATCGGCTTTGAGCTTATTCTTGCATGTCCGGAAGGATATGATCCAGATTCCGCTATTATGGCCGCCGCATTAAAAGACGCTGTAAAACCAATTACCGTTACCCGTAGCCCGGAAGAAGCTGTCGCTCAGGCCGATGTGGTAAATACTGATGTTTGGGCTTCTATGGGGCAGGAGGAAGAGGCGGAGGAACGTCTTGCTATCTTCCAGCCTTTGCAGATCAATTCAGCTCTTATGGCTAAGGCTCCTGCCGATGCGATTGTTCTGCATTGTCTGCCAGCTCATCGTGAGGAAGAGATTACAGAAGAGGTTCTGGAATCTGCGCAGTGTGTCGCTTTTGATCAGGCGGAGAATAAGATGCACATGCACAAGGCGATTTTGGAGCAATTGATCGGCGGTAAGTGACCAGGAGCACCGCATATTCGTACGGTCACAATCGGGTCGCATAGAAAAGACTATTGCGGCCGATTGCGCCTGTACGAATCTACGGCACCCTGATCACTTACTTGGTTTGGGTACATTTAAAAAAAGAAAAATAATTCCTGTATGTTGATTAATGTTATGGGAAAGGTGGAAGGATATAATGGACGTTAAGAAGATAGTGCTTGCCTATTCTGGTGGTCTGGACACTTCGGTTATTCTGAAATGGCTGGAAGAAGAGTATGAATGCCCGGTTATCGCCTATGCAGCCAACGTTGGACAGACGGAAGACTGGGATGCGATCCGTGAGAAAGGAATGGCGACCGGTGCTGAAAAAGTTATCATCTCCGACTTGCGTAAGGAGTTTGTGGAAGATTATATCTTTCCCGCTTTTCGTTGCAACGCTATCTACGAAGGCTCCTATCTTCTTGGAACATCCCTTGCCCGTCCTATTATCGGTAAAGAGCAGGTACGTATTGCCCATGCCGAAGGTGCGGATGCCGTGAGCCATGGTGCCACCGGTAAGGGGAATGATCAGGTTCGTTTTGAATTGTCCTACCTTGGCATAGATCCCAGTTTGAAGATTATTGCCCCCTGGCGTATCTGGGATTTGAATTCCAGAGCTAAGCTTGAAGAGTTTGCCAAAAAGCGTAATATTCCTGTACCGACCACCAAGAAGAATCCTTACAGTTCCGATGAGAATATTCTTCATATCAGCTTTGAGGGTGGGCTTTTGGAAGATCCATGGAATGAGCCCGACGAAGATATGTATCGGCTTTCCGTGTCTCCTGAGAATGCGCCGGATAAGGCAACCTATCTTGAAATCGATTTTGAGAAGGGTGACCCCGTTGCTATTAACGGTGAGCGTATGGATCCTCTTCCTCTCTTTGAGGCCTTAAATAAAGTTGCCGGTGCCAATGGCATTGGTCGCCTTGATCTGCTTGAAAATCGTTTTGTGGGGATGAAATCCCGTGGTATCTATGAGACTCCTGGTGGAACCCTGCTTCGTAACGCCCATCGTGACCTCGAAACCATGTGTATGGACAGAGAAGTGATGCGGATCAGAGATTCGCTGGTGCCACGCTATGCGCTGCTTGTTTACAATGGTTTCTGGTTCTCACCCGAGCGGGAACTGTTGCAGGTAACCATGGATGAGAGTCAGAAAACTGTAAACGGCACTGTTCGCATGAAGCTCTATAAGGGCAACTGTGTCTCCGTTGGCAAAAAATCTGATCAGTCACTCTATCAGGAGAGCTTTGCCACATTTGAAGAAGATGATGTCTATAATCAGGCAGATGCTGGTGGGTTTATTCGTCTCAACGGCCTGCGCTTACAGCTTGTTGCCATGCAAAAAAAGTAGTGGATAATTGAACGTGAAAAACAATAAATCAGAAAAGCTTTGGGGCGGACGTTTTGAAGAGTCCACTGCGGCGTCAGTAGAGGCGTTTACCGAGTCCATCAGTTACGATAAACGTCTGTATTCCTATGATGTGATGGGTAGTAAGGCACACGCCACTATGCTGGCAGCCAATGGTCTGCTCACAACGGAAGAACTGACTGCCATCACCGATGGTCTGTCTACTATTGAAACTAGCATTGCTGAGGGCAAATTTTCCTTCAAAAGTGAGCTTGAAGATATTCATATGAATATCGAAAAGGCACTCATCGATGCCATTGGCCCTCCCGGAGCTAAACTGCACAGTGCCCGGAGCCGTAATGATCAAATAGCGCTTGACCTTCGCTTGTATCTTCGTGATCAGTGTGACAGGTTTATGCAGCTACTCGATGGAATACGAAGCGCCTTTGTTGTACTTGCAAGAGAGTATATGGGCCAGGTAATGCCCGGTTATACTCATATGCAGCGAGCACAGCCGGTACTTATCGCTCATCATATGATGGCCTATTATGAGATGTTTGGCCGTGATCAAGAACGTATTACAGATTGCAGAAAACGGATCAATGTTTTGCCGCTTGGCGCTGCTGCCTTGGCAGGAACAGGATTACCCATTGATCGGGAAATGGTGGCCGAGTTGCTGGGCTTTGATAGGGTAACGGCAAACTCCATGGATACCTCGGGCGATCGGGATTTTGCCATTGAGTTTGTCTCTTGCTGCACCATGATTCAGCTCCATCTTTCCCGTCTTTCCGAGGAACTGGTGCTCTGGTCCAGTCAGGAGTTTTCCTTTGTCAGCATTGCGGATAAATTCTGTACCGGTTCATCCATTATGCCCCAGAAGAAAAACCCAGATATCCCGGAGCTGATCCGTGGGAAATCGGGCAGGGTTGTGGGGAGTCTTATGTCCCTTATCACGCTGATGAAAGGATTACCGCTCACTTATAACCGTGATCTTCAGGAAGATAAAGAACCGGTTTTTGATGCCGTAGATACTGTCTCAGCTTCACTTGCTATTATGGCTGAAATGCTTGGAAATCTCGAGTTTAACTCTGTCCGTATGGAAGAGGCCACAAAAACTGGCTTTATGACAGCTACAGATCTAGCCGATTATCTAGTGCTTCGCGATGTGCCATTTCGTGAGGCGCATGGGATCGTGGGGCGGGCAGTGGCAAGCTGCATCGAGAAGGGCTGTGAGCTAACTGATTTAACTCTCTCAGAAATCAGAGAATTTTCTCCGATTATTGATGAGGATGTTTTTAGTGTATTAAGCGTTGAAGGTTCTGTGAACTCCAGAGTCTCAACCGGGGGAACCGCGACATTGCGGGTAGAAGAAGCAGTACAGTCTGCTGAAAAACAAATGGGAATTGGAGAGTAAAGATGTTGAGAAAAACGCAGTTTGCAGGGGCAATTCTTCTTACCGGGACACTGTTTCTGGCAGGAGGATGTGGCTATAAGACGGCACCCGTTCCTCCCGATTCCATAGTTCCTAAAGCGATTGAAGATCTGCGCTATGGTGTGAGTCAAAAGGGTGTAACGCTCAACTGGACCTTTCCAAAAGAGACTATCAAGGGGACTGATCTTACTGATATTACCACCTTTGATGTGTATAGAGCGGTGGTTCCTGTAGACGATTATTGTCCCACATGTCCCATTCCTTTTACCGAAGCGATAAAGGTTCCGGGCGGTGTGGTTGATCCTGAAAGTACTCGTCAGGGAACATATGAGACTTCTCTGCTTCGTTCAGGCCATAAATACTTTTTTAAAGTAAACGCCAGAACAAGTTGGTGGGCTGCAAGTCCCGATTCTAATATCGTCTCTTTTGTCTGGCATATTCCGGCGAAGGCTCCGGAAGGTATGGCTGTCACAGCCGCAGATTCCAGCGCTGTTATCAACTGGGCTCCCGTGACAAAACTTATGGATGATGATGACGTCAGCTATCCGATGTCCTATCAGGTACTTCGCAGCAAGGATAATATAGAGTTTGCCAATATCGGAGAAGCTGTTGCTGCCACGCAGTTTGTTGATAAGGCACTCAATAATGGACAGACCTATTACTACAAAGTTCAGTCAATTCTTATGGTCAATGGTGAACCCGTAAGTGGTGGTCTTTCCGCGGCTATAACCGTGACTGCTCTTGATCAGACAGCGCCTGCTCCGCCAACTGGTATCACCGCGGTACAGACCGGGTCCGGTATCAAAGTTTTCTGGGAGAAATCTCGGGCTTCTGATGTGAAAGGATATCGGGTGTACAGACGCAGTGCCGATGAGAATGCCCCCAAGTTAGTTGGTGATGTGAGCGGCGTGTATGCTATTTTTGAAGATGTGAATGTGTCTGCAGGTGGGAGTTACTATTACTCCGTTACTGCCTACGATGAGATGGAAATGCCTAACGAGAGTGAAAAATCTCGCGAGGCGAGTATCAGACATTAAGGTTTCGATATTTTGAACGTATTTTAAATAAATTATGAACCATTTTGAATACAAAAACGGTGAGCTCTTCTGTGAAGATGTTGCCGTAAGTGGTATAGCAAAAGAGGTCGGAACTCCCTTCTATCTTTATTCTAAAGCGACCTTGGCCCGTCATTTTCAGGCCTTTGATTCGGGCTTTGAGGGGATGGATCATATTACCTGTTTTGCGGTGAAAAGCTGTTCCAATATCGCAATTCTGTCTCTGTTTGGAAATCTCGGTGGTGGGGCGGATATCGTGTCCGGTGGAGAGCTCTTTCGTGCCTTGAAGGCTGGTGTTGATCCTGGGAAAATCATCTATTCCGGGGTGGGAAAAACCAAGGAAGAGTTGCGCTATGGATTAGAAGCCAACATTCTTCTTTTCAATGTGGAATCGGAACAGGAGCTCCATCGTCTCAATAGTGTTGCTGCTGATATGGGTGTTAAGGCACCAATCTCTTTTCGGGTAAACCCCGATGTTGATCCCAAAACACACGCGTATATTTCCACGGGTCTTGCAAAGAACAAGTTTGGTATCCCTATAAGGGAAGCGCTGGGCTTGTATCTGCAGGCTGAAGCAATGGAGAATATTGAGGTGAAGGGTGTGAGTTGCCATATTGGTTCTCAGCTGACTCTTATTTCACCTTTTGTTGAAACGTTGCGAAAGCTTAAGGAGTTGGTGGTAAGTCTTGCGGAGAAAGGGATTGTTGTTCAATATATCGATCTTGGTGGCGGGGTGGGCATCATCTATGATGATGAAGAACCACCCCATCCTAAAGAATACGCAAAGGCCATCAGGGAAGAGTTGGCTGGTCTAAAGGCTACTCTGATTCTTGAACCGGGCCGGGTTATAGTCGGCAATGCCGGAATTATGGTTACCGAAGTTCAATATACCAAGAGTAATCGCGGTGGTGAAAAAGAGAAACATTTCGTCATTGTTGATGCTGGAATGAATGATCTTGCCCGTCCAAGTTTGTACGGTGCTTTTCATGGTATCCAGCCCGTTAAAAAAGATGGCGATTCTGTTCAGGTTGCCGATGTGGTAGGGCCGATTTGCGAGACTGGAGATTTTCTTGCAAAAGATGTGGCTCTGCCGCGGGTTGAACAGGGCGATCTGCTGGCTGTTCTCAGTGCCGGTGCTTACGGTTTTACCATGGCGTCCAATTATAATTCCAGACCACGTGCTGCTGAGGTTATGGTGACGGGTGATCAGTTTGGGGTTATTCGAAAGCGTGAAAGCATGGAATCATTGATTCAGGGTGAAAGTGTCCCGGAATTTCTGGAGAAATAAAATGAATATTGATTTTCCCGTATCCTTTGCAAAGATGAGTGGTACGGGCAATGATTTTATTGTAATTGATCATCGCAGAACATTGGTCCCTGAGAGTGAACAGCCTGAGTTTGTACGAAAGGTCTGCAGGCGCATGTTTTCCGTTGGTGCCGATGGGGTTATCTTTATTCAGGACTCTGAACAGGCCGATTTCAGCTGGCGTTTCTATAACGCCGACGGCTCGGTGGCCGAGATGTGTGGAAACGGTGCCAGGTGTGCTGCCCGCTTTGCCTTTGCAAAAGGAATAGCAGAAAAGAAGATGTCCTTTGAAACTCTTGCAGGTACCATTGAAGCTGAGGTCTTAAATGATGATGGGGATATCAGTCTTCTTATGACTGCCCCCTTTGATTATAAAAAAGGCCTTGAAGTTGAGCTTGATGGAGAGGCAACCGAGGTTTCTTTTATGAACTCCGGAGTCCCCCATGCCGTGACTTTTATGGATGAAGGAAGAGATATAGCTGTGAAAAAATGGGGCCATGAAATTCGGTTCCATTCGCTATTTGCTCCCGCCGGAACAAATTCAAACTTTGTTCAACATCTTGCAGATGGCACTCTCCGGGTTCGAACATATGAACGTGGAGTGGAAGATGAGACCATGGCCTGCGGAACGGGAGCTGTTGCTTCGGCAATCTTTGCTGCAAACAGAGGGCTTGTTACGTCACCGGTTACGGTAATCACCTCCGGTGGAGAGAAGCTGACCATAGTTTTTAATCTAAATCAGGACGGTACTGCAGAGGATGTATACCTGCAAGGTCCAGCAAATATAATATATATCGGCCAGCTAACGGCCGATTCACTGAAATAGATACAGGCAGGAGGAGAGGTAGAAGGCAGAAGGTAGATCCTATCTTGCTTCAGCCTTTCACCTTCAGTCTTCAGCCTCAATAAAAAGGAGAAAGAATCGTGGAAAAATATAGCGGAGCGATTGTCGCAATTGTCACCCCTTTTAGAAATAATGAAATTGATGAACAGGGACTAGTTGATTTGATAAATTTTCAGATCGAAAATGGAACACATGGTATCGTTCCCTGCGGAACCACAGGTGAGTCTGCAACCGTCAGCTTTGATGAACATAAAAAAATCATAGAACTTACTGTGAAAACCGTTGCGGGACGTATTCCTGTTATCGCTGGAACCGGGGCAAATTCAACGGCGGAAGCCATTGATCTGGCAAAAAGTGCAAAGGCAAGTGGGGTAGATGCTACCCTATCTGTGGTTCCATACTACAATAAGCCAAGTCAGGAAGGTCTGTATCAGCATTTTAAAGCAATTACCGAAGCTGTCGATATCCCGGTATTTCTCTATAATGTTCCGAGCAGAACGGTTACCAATATGCTGCCCGAGACCGTCGCTCGTCTAGCTAAATTTGAGAATATCATAGGTATTAAAGACGCCACTGCATCTTTGCAACAAATTTCAGAAGTGATCCGTCAGTGTCCCGATGATTTTATCGTCCTTTCTGGAGATGATTTCACCTGTATGCCAACGGTCTTTATCGGTGGTAAGGGTGTTATCTCAGTTACATCCAATGTGCATCCTCGAGGGATGGCAGATCTTATGGAAGCGGCGCTCGCAGGTGATATCAAAAAGGCCAATGAGATTCACTACACTCTCCTTCCTCTGATGACTTCAATGTTTGTTGCTCCTAATCCAGTTCCTGCCAAAAAAGGTGTGGAGCTTATGGGTAAAATTAAGGATGGTTTACCACGCCTGCCATTGACTGAAATTGATGATAAGGCCTTGCAAGCAGTGACTGGAGCCATGAAAGACGTAGGTCTTTTATAAGAAATTAGCTGAAGGAAAAAATAGATGATTAATGTAATTGTAGCAGGTGCTGCCGGAAGAATGGGGCAGCGTATTGGATATATGATTTCACAACATCCTGACCTTCATTACGCCGCTGCTTTTGAAGCAGCAGGAAGCCCTGCAATAGGGCGTGATCCGGGTGAAATGGGCGGTTGGGGAAGTGCTGGGGTGACCATCGAAGAAGGCCTTGAGGCCGTGGTTGCAAAAGGTGATGTGATTATTGATTTCACCTTTCATAAAGCGACAATGGCGTTTGCAAAAATCGCAGCAGCAAATAAGACAGCGATGGTTATAGGTACAACTGGATTAAGTGCCGAAAATTTAGAAGAGTTGAAACAGCTTTCCACACACTTTCCCTGCGTTCAGGCTCCCAATATGGCCGTTGGTGTAAATGTGCTTTTTAAGCTTGCAGCAAAAACCGCTGCCATTCTGGGTGATGACTATGATATCGAAATTGTAGAACTCCATCATAACAAGAAAAAGGATGCACCATCGGGTACGGCATTGAAAATTGCTGAGATGGCAGCTTCCGGTGTGCAGAGAGATCTTGAAAAGGTTGGCGTTTATGAGCGCAATGGAATAATAGGTGAACGCAGTTCTGAAGAAATTGGCGTACAGACCGTTCGTGGCGGCGATATCGTAGGAGAACATACGATCTATTTCTGTGGCCCCGGTGAACGCATAGAGCTGACACATCGTGCCCACAGTCGGGACAATTTTGCTCAGGGTGCCGCAAAGGCTGCCGCTTGGGTGGCTGACAAGGAGCCTGGAATGTACACGATGTTTGATGTACTAGGGTTACAGGATTTATAACTGTTGGAAAACACAAAACGAGTTTGGGTCGCACTTGGCTCAAATCTTGGTGAAAGCAACATTATTTTACAACAGGCATGGCAGGAGTTGGGTGCTCAGGAAGCGATAGAACTTGTCACTCTTTCCAGCCCATATGTCTCGGAGCCGGTGGGACTGGAGAGTGAAAATCTTTTCCTGAATGCGGTAGGAATTCTTGAGACAATACTTTGTCCAGAGACTCTTCTTGTATTACTTCAACAGGTTGAAAGAGGCTTTGGTCGTGATAAAAAGAGTGATGCAAACGGGTATCAGGATCGGCTGCTTGATCTGGATATGCTCTATTTTGTCGACTCCGTAATAAGGAGTGAGACCTTGGTTGTGCCACATCCACATATAAGCGAAAGACTCTTTGTATTGGCACCTCTTGTGGAGATAGATCCAGATCATCGTGATCCTCTTAATAGTGATAGTGCAGTCGAGATGTACCACCGGTTATTACACCAGATTGAGTCAGGAGCAGCACCGCTTCAGGAATTCAAGCGCGATTCCTGGACCGAATTTCAGTCGACTTTTCAGAGAAATTGATACTATATTGATAACGTGAGTCCAATAAAAATAATTATTATATCGGTTCTGCTTTACTTTGGTTACAGGTTGCTGGTGAGTGACTGGAAGAAAAAGAAGGACACAAAGGAAGAGAATTCAGCACAGGAGACGGATGATTCCGTGGCCGATGTCCTTGTTGAAGATCCGGTCTGCCATAAATTGGTTCCAAAACAGCAGGCCATACGTTTGAAGTCAAAAAAAAGAAACGAAATCATATATTTTTGCAGCGAAGAATGCTGTGAATTATTTGTTCGTCAAGAAGGAGAAAAAAAATGAAATTTTTTATAGATACCGCAAACCTCGAACAGATCAAAAAAGGCGTAGCCATGGGGATGGTTGATGGTGTGACAACTAACCCATCCTTGATTGCAAAAGAGGATAAGCCTTTTGAACAAATTTTAAAAGATATCGTGGCAGTGGTTGATGGTCCTATCAGTGCTGAAGTTGTCAGTCTTGAAATGGACGGAATGATTAAAGAGGCCAAGGTGCTTGCTGCAATGAGTGATAATATTGTGATCAAGATACCGATGATCATGGAAGGCATTAAGGCTGTTAAAGAGCTGACTGCACTTGGTATTAAAACCAATGTGACTTTGATATTCTCCGCGGCTCAGGCGCTGTTAGCTGCTAAGGCTGGAGCAACGTACGTCAGCCCCTTTGTTGGTCGTCTTGATGATATCGGTACTCCCGGCATGGATCTGGTTAGTGAGATAATGTCAATTTACCGTAATTATGGTTTTACCACGGAAGTTATTGTAGCAAGTGTTCGCAGTCCGCAGCATGTTATGGATTCTGCTGCCATCGGAGCGGATATCGCAACCATTCCGTTGAAAGTAATCGAGCAACTTGCAAAACACCCACTTACGGATATCGGTATTGAACAGTTTCTTTCTGATTGGGAAAAGAGAAAGAAATAGGGAAAAGGGGTGAACAGAGGCATGGGGAAAAAGGTTCTGATATTTACTGTATTTGCAGGTGTCCTTCTGCATTTTCTGTCCTATTCTGAGGCGGAAGCAGTGATGTACGTTTGTGTTGATGCTGCAGGCAAAAAGCAGTACACCAATATCATTAGCTCTGCTAATTGTAGACCTTTAAGTACACGATTCGGGATTACCAAAAGACCTAGATCCACAAAATCTTTTTCTTCGTCCTCGGTGTATAAAAGTCCAGCTCAGGGTGATGCCTCTTCATACGATTATCATATTAGGAAATCCAGTCGCCTCTACGATGTTGATCCTTTTTTGATTAAAGCGGTTATTAAAACGGAATCTGATTTTGATAGCCATGCTCTCTCTAGCGCAGGTGCTCAGGGATTAATGCAGCTGATGCCGGAAACTGCAAAAGAGTTAAAGGTCCGTAACCCCTATAATCCAGGGGAAAACATTGATGGCGGTACTCGTTATCTGTGTGAGATGTTAAAACTGTTTGATGGTGATGTGCCACTCAGTCTAGCTGCTTATAATGCTGGACCCACTCTGGTAAAAAGAATACAGAGGATCCCCCGGAACCCGGAAACGGTACAGTATGTTAAAAAAGTTATGGCGCATTATAAAAATTACAGAGGATATCTTCCGCAGTCTAAAGTAAGACTTGCTACGGTAAAAGAACAGTGATGAGAATGTATAAAGGAAGCATATGAACCGACTAATGACATGGCCGAATTTGCTTACCTGCCTACGATTTGCGATGATCCCGCTGATAGTTATGCTATTAAGTTATGAGCAGACAGTCTGGGTTGCCTTGTCTGCCTGTGCAGTATTTGCAATTGCTGCTTTTACCGATTGGCTTGATGGCTATCTTGCTCGTAAGTTTGAATGTGAGACGGTTTTTGGAAAATTGATGGATCCACTTGCTGACAAACTGCTAGTAACGGCTGGGCTTATTATGCTGATCCCTCTTGGGCGGATACCGGCGTGGGTCTGTCTGATTATTATAAGTAGAGAGATTTTCATCACTGGGATTCGTGGACTTGCAGCATCGTCGGGGAAGATAATGGCCGCCGATAATCTTGGGAAAATTAAAAGTAATTTCCAGTATTATGGTATTGGGCTGCTGATTTTTCCATTGAATGTTTTGCCAATCCCATATCAGCATGAATCCGCCATGGTACTGATATATATATCAGTTTTTCTGAGTATCTGGTCCGCGATCAATTATACCTATGGGCTTCGGAGTATCTTTGTGGAAAATGCTTGAGCGCCATTTTTCTTGACAGTTCAGAGGCAGTTACAGTATTAATCAGTTGTTGATTTTCGATATGCCGGAGTGGTGAAACTGGTAGACGCACTGGATTCAAAATCCAGCGGGCTTATGCTCATGTCGGTTCGATTCCGACCTTCGGTACCAATGCCAAGAGCCAATACGTTGAAATGTTGCATTATTTCAATGTATTGGCTTTCTTTTTTTTGAGCTACTCTTGGCGTCCGGTTTGTCGGTTGCATATCGGCTTGCACACTCCTGTACATCTCCAGTACATAAGATGCTCAGTAAGTTCCTTACCGTAATCATCTGAAATTGCTTGAGCAGCAAGGGTGTTGAAATCGTGGATACCATGATTCGAAACCCAACGGGATAGCCTCATGTCCAGTTCGATTAGGACCTCCGCAGCATCTGCTATTTTCTGGACAAAATACATTCATTTCAACTCTTGCTAATTATTGGTGCGCGTCACCGTGACATATAAGGGTATGCCTTAAATATATTTTATTCGGCGACTCTGTAGCAGGATCGGAGAAGAGGTTTAAAAAGCCATTGTTAGTTTCTGGCCGCGCTGGCAAAAAATCCTGTCGTTCATACTGTGTTTAGCTGGCTCCGAAAGCAGGCAGGTAGTGTAGGAGGAGACAGAGTGATCGTTCTGTCTCCTTTTGATGTCGGGATTAATTGAGAGGTGCTGAGGCTTCAGGAGGATTATCCAAATACTGTTTTACGCGTTCAGACCAGATCTCCGTTTGTTCCGGTGGCTGAAATGATATGAATTCCCCCATGGAGCGTTGAACACCCATCAGGTCAATAAGGAAGTTATAGACAGAGTTGGCTGCAGCCTGATCTGCTATTAAGGCCTGATTTTGGGCATCGAGCAGTTCGATAATCGATTTTATACCATGGGCATAGGAATCGGTTATCAGATCAAGGTTGCGTCTTGCAGAATCGGCGGCGTCGCGTGATAAGCTGATTCCTGGATAGGATGCGCGGGTCTGGTTCAGGGAGATAAGGGTCTCCTGATTGATTTGGTTTGCAGTCGCTTGTCTGTCGATCTGTAAGCGGCGAAGTTCTTCTCTGGCTCGACCCAAAGCGGCACTCTTACGACCACCTTCAAAAAGTGGCAAACTGGCAAAAACGCCAACCTGCCAGTCCGTATCATCAAGTCCATCTTCGATCTGGCCGCGCTGTCCGGAACCGCTTTCATTAAAATACTGATCCACACTTCCTTCTAGGGTGAAGTCGGGAAGCCATATTTCACGTCCGGCCGCCGTTCTGATTCTACGTTTGGCCTCTATTGCAGCATCAAAGGCTTTAAGCTCAGGGCGGTTTGCCAATGCCTCAGTAACGGCGAAATTTTGAAATGAAAGGAGATCCTTTGGGTTTTTAGTCAATTGATAGAAAAGTTTGTTGCCAAGCGCATTGAGCGGGTCGTTCAGATCTGTCTCTTCGACAACAAAGAGTTCCTGGATCGGTCTGTTTAGAATTCTGTTTACTACGGTCATGCTATCAAGAGATGTGGATTCTTTCTTAAGCACGTCAATTTTGTCAGTGGAAAATTTTGTCTCCCAGCGGTAAATCTCATCGGGGCCTGCCACACCTGTAGATACTCTGATTCTGGCACGATCAAGATAGGCTTGAGTCAACTTCAGGTTGTTTTTCACTAGCTGTTCAATGGTCTTGGCTCGTAAAACATTGATATATGCAACGGCTGTCTGATAGATCACCTCCAGACGGGCAGTCTCATAGTTCATGACCCTGCTTTCCTGATTATGTTTCTCGACTGTGTATGCGCTCCAGCTGCGTTCTGAATATATCTGCTGGGAGGCGCTAGCTGTGCCGGTCCATGCTTTTTCAGGAGTGCTGCCAAAGCT
>Ga0222693_100021_pt1 | contig 97900 bp, 84 predicted proteins | sample AntAcemetage1331_FD_179840 | JGI IMG/M metagenome (GOLD analysis project Ga0222693, IMG submission 179840) | Saline water microbial communities from Ace Lake, Antarctica - #1331 | ecosystem: Environmental > Aquatic > Non-marine Saline and Alkaline > Saline | place: Antarctica: Ace Lake... | reverse complement strand
TATAGAGTTTCTTTCTGAATTGGATACTCTTGAAAAATTCACATTAGAATACTGTTGCAATTCTTTAATTTTCTTTTGCATGCACTTATTAAAAGCACCTGGGCCACTAGAAGCCATATATGAACAGGCTGATTCTATAGAGTTTCTTTCCGCGTCTGATAAAAATGAATCGGAACTAGAATTGGTCGTTATTGCCCTATGTTTGTCATTTTTGTATTTCTGATTCCATTTGACCGATGAAATACATTGGTTGATATCCATATCACAAAGATATCCATCAGAGCAATCCGAATGGGTTAAACAACTATTGGTAGCCTTACTTTTAGTCCTGGAGGCATTAGTGGATTTCCATTGGTTCAAAATTTCCAATAATCCTTGAGTAGCCTGCCCATCAGCATAAATCTTAATATCACTCTGAAATACTCCGATAGCATCAGCAGTTTTTCGCCCCATTAAACCATCAACTGGTCCAGGTTTATAACCAAGCTCTGTTAAGCGCTTTTGAATACTTAACACCAGTTGATCAGGTTGGCGCTTAGGAGTGGATGATTTCTTCACTTTTGACTGAGAAGAAGCTGTTCGCCAAGATTGTACTCGCTGTTTACCTTCTTGTTCAAGACTCCAACGATTTACCTCAACTTTTTTACGTACACTTTGCAAAGATCCTTGCTTATAACGGAATTCACTGCATCGACTGTTATAATCGCCAATATCCCGATTGAACCAATCAACTTCTTGGTCAGAATAATTATCCAAAAAGTTTTCCATGCTATCAAGGCGAATTTTCTCAGAAAGGCAATATCGCATTTGGGCACGATTTAGAACATTGTTTTTGCCAACCGGAGGTTTGCTTTCCAAATTTGTTTTTGTACTTTTACTTGAAGATGTTGGTGTCGGATTTGCTGTAACTCTTGGCTTACTCTGAGAAGGTTCAGATGGTGATGGTGCATAAACGGGGGGCTTATTCTGGGAGGACGATGTCTTATCTTCTTCAGAAGAGTCTATAATAAATGAAAAAAGAAGAACTAACACAATAAATGGTACAGCTATCCCTAAACAACCACCACCCAATGTTTTCCCCCAACCACCTCCTTCATTATTTGAAGAAGAAATTGTACTAGTGGTATTACTTCCTACTTTGGTGCTATCACTAATTTCGTCCGCAGATTTTCCACACTCTGAACACCGCCCATCATTATTGACTATACCAATACATCTTCCGTCGCTACATAGCTTCCTACCTGCTGATTTCTGTGACGATGTTTCTGATTGTTTATTTGATGTCGTTTTTTTCTGAGGAGGGTTGGTCGCAGATTTATTTCCACACTTTTTACAAATACCATTACTACCAACAACACCAAAACAGTTCGTATCATCACATAATACTACCCCTCCAGAACTTTGTGGTTTTCTAGTGTTGCTTTTCGGAGTTGTTTTCTTTGCTGTCCCTGATTTAGTTGGAGTAGATGGTGTGGCTTTCGGTGTTGGCGTAGTTAGCGTAGTGCCCGGTTTCCAGGCTGGACCATTATATTTCGAATAAATAATGCCGCATTTTCCACACTCCTGCCCGTCACTCTCATCAACATGACCACATTTGGGACAACGAGATGCGTCAGTGATATCTTTGGTGACATCAGAAGCCAAAGAGTTAAGACTTGCGAATCCTTTCTGTCCATTATTGTTATTTGAAATTGTTGCCATATTAACGTTCCAATAGCTCTATATTAAAAGCCAATTTTTCTTTTTGGCTGATCTTCCACATTTCTGGCTGGCGTGGACTCAAGAGCTTTAAGTAAACTTGCTTGATTAAGTTTACTTACTCCAGAACGAGCGGCTAACCTGGCGCCCTCACGCACCACAAATGCTACATCTGAAAGTGGTCGGCCTTGTAATTCTTTAGCCAGTATTTTAGGTTCCACATCGTCCTTTACAGGCAACTCTTCCAGCAGGTGCTCAATCAAAGAAAGTACCTCTTGCTCAGAGGCCATATCAACTTTTACGACATGATCAAATCGGCCTCGTCGTTGTATGGCTGAATCTATCATATCTATATGGTTGGTCATTGCAACAACCAAAACATCATTTTTATTGGCCTCAGGAATACGCCTAAGGAATTCAGCTACCTCTTCAACTCGGTGACTTCCTGTCCCTCCTGCTTGACGATCCGAAAGAAATGCTTCCATCTCGTCAATAATTAAGATGCTAGGTGCATTCGCCATAGCTTTTTCAAACACCTCAGCTACCTTTTTACTCGTTTCATGAATATAGGGACTGGCGACACTGGATGCTTCAATTTCAAAACTCGGCCAGCCTAAATATTCTACCAGCCGTTCAATTGCAAAAGTCTTACCGCAACCTGGGGGGCCATGTAATATGACCGATGAAGGAAAAGAAATCCCCAGGGCTTTATAACGAGATTTGTTTACGATAATATCTATGACATGCTCATTAAGAAAGGACTCCAGTCCTGACCTGCCAGCAAGTTCAAAAGGTTCTTTTACGATTCCATCCTGACCAACTGGTTCCCCCGACACCTCCTGCTCAAAAGTATCGGTCAATTGTACATCTGACCGCTTAATGATCTCTTCAATGGACTCAGGGGCCAGCCAATTCATAATAGTGCTAACTCGCCTGAAAGAGTTAACAGACACTTCAACGCCACCGGTAAGCCAAGTGCCCAACACAACATCGTCATCAACAAATGGCGATAATGTCTTTGCTGGGAGTAAACGAGAAAGTTTTTCTATATATATAGCATCATGCAGCGAACTTTCTATATCTATGGCTCGAGTGGCTCTTAGTGCATCAGCAAAAGCAAGTGCCTGAGTTTTATCATCCGGTGATGGACATTGCGATAACGGCGACAAAAAATAATCAGCGCTACTGGAGTAAGACCAATAGGTTTCGTCACCAAACTGAAAACTTTCAAACAATCCTTCCGAGATTAATTTTGACGAAAACCATTGTTGCACAAGCGAATCTTTGGCAACAAGAATATGCTCTGTTCCTTCCACTGCATAAATCTGCCAGTCAACGCCCTCGTACAATGGTAAACGACTACATTTTTCAGACGGAAAAATAAAACCAATAGGAAACCAAGCTTCAAGTGGCATGTCTTATCCTCGTACAATATTTGCTGTCATCATCATATCATCATCGGCACTTGCCCCCATCCGAGAGCCAGCTAATTCGGCAACTACTTGACGTAGCTTGTCAAAATCATCAGCTTTCAATGCTTCAGTTCCAATCTTTACAAGCTCAGCGTGTTTGATTTTGTCAGGGAAATGATACCCTTCTTCTGTATGCATTTTGAAACGATCTACGACGAACCAATCTTGACGCCATAGTATCTGAAAGTTGCGCCCTCGTAACTCATCAAGATGATTCTCAAAATCTGACCTATTATTATCAATAGATCCTTGTGCTGTCCTACATAAATTGTCGAAAGAATTCGCCTCTGTTGATCTAGCATGTTCACGAATATGTCCATCAAAAAAGCTGACACAACTGTCCAGATCAAGTTGGCGAATATCTTTGAGGTGTTCTTTACGCACTTGGGCAAGAAGTTTTTTGGCTTCAAGGACATCATCCATTGCCTGTTTAGCTGTTTCAGGATCTGTCTCTCCATCTTGAATTGATGCCGCTTGCTCTATTTTTTGGCTTGCTTTATCCAATTTGGGATTGTTAACTTTCTCAGCCATTGCATCAATACGATGTTGAAGCCCATTTGCTTCGTCTGCAACCTGTTTTGAAGCATCGGAAAAATCTATTTCTCCCACCTGCCGTGAATAAAAGTTTCTCCCACTATGGAAAACACTTCCGACACTGGGAGCTGACACTTCAAAAACAACATTGCCAGAATCCTGAATTTCATATTCGCAAACAAGATCTGCTCCTGCGCTAATTACCCCTTCGTCAAAATCTGAACCTGTTATAGACATCGCTCCAACAAAACGATTATCAGTGACAGGATCTTCTATTTCTCCTTCCCATACTTTAAAATTTAATGCTCCACTTCCACCTGCTCGTAAGGATTCACCTGCCTTAAAAATTTCAGTCCCTTTCTTAGGTAGCGAGTCGCCCTCCTTTATTAAATACTGCAAAATGGGTCTGCCACCAAGTTTGTCTAGAACTTCAAAAGCAATTGAAGACGATGCCGGAATAGCATCAATTGAAGCGGCGGTTCGAGTGATAATTATCTTATCCTCCTCAAGCTTCACCGGACCACCATTGGCGTCAAACACAAAGACCTTAAAAACATTTTCTCCAGGCGAAGCAAGTATAACCTCAAGCATTAAACCGTTCTCCAGCGCAATTCTTCCGGAAGACCATCCAGTGTCAAGACTATCAATTTGTAGCTCTGCTCCTTTGTCATTAGAATCGAGAACCTTCACTGCAATCTTAGCCTTTGTTTCTGGAGTACGTGCAATAAAGTTAAAATTAACATTTAACTTTCCACCTGCCTTGATTGCACCTCTTGAACTTTTACGTCCTCTGCTTTGGGAACTCCAGTCTATCGACTCAGCAAATACGGCAGCACCTTCTGCAACTGCAGTCATAGGATTCACATCGGTAGAAGCTGCGATACCCAACTCAAAAGCTACTTTGTCACGCAACGGTTGATAATTAGTTGGGCCACCAACGAAAACAATCCGTTCAACATCATGAGGGTTAATCCCTGCTTTTTCCATGGCTTCTCGAGCTGCTTCAATAGACTCTTCAACTTTTGGAGCAATTAAGTCGTCTAGAGTTGTACGATGAAGGGAGATATCGAGATACATGTCTCCACCAGAAGCATCTTGAATACGTAATTCGGATTCATCAAGATTAATAATAGATTCATCTCTGTCAGATAGTTCAATTTTGGCTTTCTCAGCTGCCCAAGTCGCTAATCGAATAAGAGGCTTATATTGAGGATACGTTGCAAAATCAGTAAAGTTATCAGGCAAGTCAAAGGTGGAAAGTAGCCATGACTTCACTACATTATCCAGTAGGACTCGATCAAAATCTCTACCACCGCACATAGCAATTCCACCATGGGACAATAAACTCACACGTCCTGCAATACTCTCTGCGATTGCAATATCAAGGGTTCCACCACCTAGATCAAAAACCAGAAAAACTCCATCACTTTTACGCTTTTGCATAACACTCATAACAGCTGCAACTGGTTCCTGCATAAGAGCAACGTTTCCAATACCAGCCAATTCAGCACCAGACATTGTCGCATCTTTCTGCATCTGGTTAAACGCAGCAGGTACGGTTATAACGGTTCCTGTTTCTGGATCATTACGAATGTCATCTGAAAGATATCCAAAAAGAGTTCTGAGGATTTCAGCAGAACATTCTTCAGGCGACAAGGTAATCCCAACAGCAGGCAATTTAATAGGTGTACTCGTACCGATTAAACGTTTAAAAAGTACAGCGGCACTATCTGGATTTCGCGCTGCATTATTATAAGCCCTTGCACCGACAAATTTATTGCCGCGTTTATCTATGAAAATTGCAGAAGATGTAATATCCGTTTGTTCTGGACTTTTATACAGTCTGATATTCTCTCCATCAAAAGAGCTAATAGCACTATTGGTGGTTCCTAAATCAATCCCTACGTAATTATTCATGGTTTCATCCTTTTTTGAGCATTACTGTCCCAGTTTTAATTAATCCCTCTTCTCCCATTATGATTGGTTCGACCATATGGTCCACGACCAAAGCATCTTCTGGAGAAAAATCTTCTGCATTCAGTGCTGTCGCAGCCATTCCAGGATCATAGGGGTGACCTTCGACATTAACTAAACGAATCTCAGCTTGTTTAAGATTCTCATCAAGTCGTTTCAGATAAAAACGATGTTGATTAATAAAGCGTGAGCTTTGACCAGCATCTAATTTACTTAAAAGCCTTAGAAAGAGCCTTGAGAACCTCCAGCTTTCTACTGCGATATCTATCAACGCACCTCTCATTTGTTCGTGCGATGGTTTTTCTTGGTCACTCATTACAACTCCCATAAAAAAATCTTGTGATTAGTTCAACATGTTGAATACGAAGTAATATTACTCATATTCCGCAGTAATAATGTCGAGAATTGCCTCTAAATAATGTCCCTGACCAGAGGCGGTGGCTTCTCGGAGGTAAAATGGTATCACTTCAAGAAACTCAGATTTGCTTGTTGGTAAATATTCCATTAGAGCTTCTAACATTGCTGGCCTCAGCAATTTACCGTTTTCAGGAATGTTAAGTTCTGAATTTTTTGTTATTTCTAAGTCATATTTGATGAGTTTTTCTTTTAAGCTTAAATCTTCGGCAACTAAATCGTCTATAGCAGCTTCATGTTGTTTCTCAAGTTCAGGTACATCTTTCGGAAGAGCAGGAGCATAATCAGATGCTGCTTCAGCAGCTTCCACTATCTGCTCAGCTGGCTCACACTCATCTTCTACATCTATCCCTTCATCAACTACTGGGAAAGTTCTCAGGTCATTTAATTCATTTATGATGGGTGCTAATTGGCCTTTAGGATCCTTAAACCAACCTGTAGACCAGATGCGTCGAATTTTCCACCCAAGACGTTCAAGTATTGTCTGTCGGAGTCGATCTCTATCACGGACAGATTTGGCTGAGTGGTATGTCGCGCCATCGCACTCTATTCCCATAAGGTATGAGCCTGGGTTACCAGGATCACGAACGGCAATATCAATAAAAAATCCTGCGACCCCCACTTGCGGAACACATTCGAAACCGTGTGCGCTTAGTGCTTCCATAACAGATATTTCGAAATCACTATCCGGTGGTCGATTACCACTGTCATCAAAAATCTTATTAAGATTTCCAGTTTCACAATATTGCAAGAAGTCACGAAGAGCCTTAACACCTAGTTTGGATGTTCCAGTCACAACGATATCGCTAGAATCCATTGAACTGAAAATATGCATTCTTTTCCGAGACCTAGTGAAGAGAACATTTAATCGTCGCCATCCAACTTCTGAATTTATGGGGCCAAATCGCTGATAAACCTTACCTCCAACTTCAGCAGGTCCATATGTCATAGAAATCAAGATGACATCTCGTTCATCACCTTGAACGTTTTCAAGATTTTTTATAAAAAGTGACTCGGATCGTTGACCATCTTTTTCAAGGAGCTGTCTAAAGATTGGGTCTTCTTTAGAGGCCAGGTCAACAGCCCTTTCTATTTGAGATCGTTGTTCTGAGCTCATAGCCACTATTCCAACTGTTTCATCTGGGTAATTGATTAGGTGGGTTTTCACAGCATCCGAAATCACTTCTGCTTCCCGATTATTTCGACGAGAAATAAAGCAACCTCTGTTTAAGCGTGTGTATTTGACACCATAGTCTTTAGATTTATTCTTTGGGGAAGGAAAAATAACCAGATTACTGTTGTAAAAAGAATGGTTTGAAAATGCGATCAGGCTTTCATGCTGAGAACGATAATGCCACCGCAAACGGCGGGAATTGAAAATTGGAAGCGTTGCATCCAGTATGCTTTCTGACTCTTCCAGTGCGGTGGGGTCTTCCTCATCCTCTCTGATTAATTTGTCAAAAAAGCTAGTTGGAGGAAGTTGTTTGGGATCACCAACAACAACTAATTGTTCTCCTCTCGCTATCGTACCTAATGCATATTCTGGTTTTATCTGGGAGGCCTCATCCATTACCACCACATCAAAGGCGAATTGACCCGGCTCAAGATATTGAGCTACAGACATGGGCCCCATCATAAAACAGGGTTTAAGTCCTACTAGTGCATCACCTGCACGTTTCACCAATTGACGAATTGGGATATGTCTTGTCTTCTTCCCACACTCATGTTCCAACAAAACAAGATCTGTATACTGACTTACGCGTCCTCCACTGCTTCCACGTGGAATTGGCTTTTGATCAACCTTCCAGGCAATATCGGCCTGTTTTAAAGATTTTAATTTTTCGTCATAGCTTTTGAATTGTTTTCGCAAAGATTCATGGGTCACACCTGAAAAATTCGCTATTATTGGCTCTTCTTCAAATATTTCTCGAACAAGTACATCGTAAATACCTGCAAGAGATCCGGTGTTAATGTCTTCAACGGCAATTGCTCCACGTTCGACGGTATTTACAAGGTTCTGAAAACCGGTTCCTACCAATTTACTACGAGTTCTAAGGTAGTCTAAGTAAGTTTGGAGCTCTTGCTCACATGACAAGGCCCTTTCGTTCTTATGAATTAATTGTTCAATGGAACCACCATCACAAACAAGCCAGTTAGCAATTGTAAGGCCAACTTTTTCGGCAAAAACATCGTAAGCACTATTATGGTTTGCACACAAAGTTTTAAGCTTTTCACTTAATGTCTTAAGTCTTGAGAATACCTTGGGATCTGGGTGCTTGTAAATAAGCTGAACAATGAAATCGTCTAGATTGTTGTTAACATGTTCTGCAAGGTGTATGGTACTTTGAGCAGCGGATAGAGCTTCTTTATTTTTAACACCTACACCTATCTTAATACCCAGCTTACCATTAAAAAGTATGTTGTCATGATCGGCCTTCAACCATACATCAACTTTCTTTTTTAAGGTCTGTAGAGAATTTACCTGCTGGACAATATCTGATACTGAAAAGTTTACAGATCTTATCAACGTTTGACAATCGTGCAGAGCAGTTTTGACATCGTTCTGCAAACTAGGGATGAGTGCTGTCTCAGATCCCACAAATTCAATATTGGATTGATCAAATTCTTTAAACTTCTTAAATACTGATTTGAGGGATGTTATCTCTTCACTAACAGTATTCAGTTGTTCGATATAACCTGTTTCTTTTAGTGACCGAACAGCACGAGAGACTGGTGCTGGTAGATCAAGTATCGCATTACCCAAACCCGCCTTAGGTTCAAATCCAACACCATAACAACGACGAATTTGCTGATACCATCCTCGAAGTTCAATTAAGGGCGTAGTGTTAGTGGCTAACCCTTCAAAATGTTCACCTAACAAAGTTTTACACTCTCGATCATTAAGGAGTTTCTTCTCCTTGCTTTTAAACTCAATCAGTAAATCTAATAAAGGAACGATATCTTTAACTTTGGCCTTTGGATCAACTACAAATTCAAAAAGTTCTTTCTTGGCATTTTTCCATTTGCCACTGAAAAGCTTGAATAGCCCTCCAGAAGTTAGAGTATTCTGTATATCAATGATATATTGAGCATGTCTTGGTACACGATCGAGCTTGAAGTCAACTTTCAATTTTGACTGTGCATTCTTTAGTGACTTAATTTCACTATCGATCCTGGGGAGAATGTCGTCTAGCTCGTCATTGTCAAAGATGTCATCCCTGTGCTTCAATAAATTCGGCTTTATAGAGGAGATATTTAAAACAAAATCTTTCAGCTCTTTTATTCCGTTATGGTTTAAACTGATCAGGTTCCTTATGTTCTCCGGTAGGTTAGATGCAATCTCATTTCTTGGTACTGATATTTCCAACAATGCAGTTTCAAGTTTGGTTAGCTGCTCTATTGCCTGTCCTGGTGCAATAGTATTTTGACCCCAGAACAGTTTTTCTAACTGATCTGTTCCTTCTTTCAAAGAATCAACAAAAGAGAGATCACTCAACAATTCAGGGCTTATGGTTTTTGCTAATGATTCAAATAATTCTTGTATTTCAGAATGGAGCGCAATGTATGTCCTGAATTTGTTAATATTGGTTTCTTTCAGGGATGAGAGTGCTTCAATGATTTCATTCCCTTTTAATTCTGATACCTTATTGAGTTGGCTTAATAATTCAGTAAACTCGCTAACTGTGGCGAAATCCTCTTGCTTTCCTGAGAAAACAGTAAGAATGGTTGAATGAGATTTAGTGAGTTCAGACAATGTCTGTTGCCAATTTAGCAAAGCATATTTGATTTGGTCATAGTCAAACAGCTGTATAGCTGTATTGGTAACACCATACCAAGGGTGACTTGCAATAGAGTTTTTGTCGGACATAGTACTTATCAACGCTGCGTACCCATCTGAAAACATGGCTATGTCATCATTGATTTCCCGCTGTTTGCTGGGAGTATATATATCGGCATTGATGCCATCTGGATGTACTAACTGGAGACTAACAGCAAGATTCTCGCGATGGCGAGTTGCAGCCATAAGGATCTCATGGATTGATTTTCCTGTCTCTTTGAACTTTTTATTTATAGCTTCAACATAGTCACTTAAGCTCTTTTTGAGATCTTCATATCTTGTAATATCGGCTCTAATATCTGAAGGCTTACGGTAGCGTCCTTTTCTTTCAATTCTATTGGCTATGTCATTGATTACTTTCCGTTTCTGTGTCTTGTTGGAATGCAATTCTAGGCAGAAGTCACCCAACCCTGCCCGATCTAAGCGGCCTTTTACCACCTCTAATGCCGCAAGTTTTTCTGCTACAAAAAGAACCTTTTTTCCTTGTGCTAATAACGCCGCAATCAGATTCGTAATGGTTTGGCTTTTCCCAGTACCTGGAGGTCCTTCTATGACGAGATTCTTGCCTTTTACGACATCAATTAAAGCGCTATGCTGTGAACTATCAGCATCTTCAATGATTGGATATTCATCATGAATGTTCGGAATATCATCAATCTCATATTCTTCAGAGAATCCTGGTGTATATTCGGTTTCATCTTCTTCGGCGTTTACCTGGTACCCTGAGAGGAACCGTTTAACTATCGAATGCTCTGTAATATTCAGGTTGTCTGGCCATCGACTACTATCAAGATCTAAGTACATTAAAAGCTTTGCAAAATTCAACAATGTTAAGGTAATATACCGATGAACTTTCCATTGAAGCTTTTCTTGCAGTAACAAATCCTGGACTTGTTTAAAATAGACCTCAGGGTTCACCTCTTCATCAAAATCTGGTAACGCAAGATTGAAATCAGTTGATAATTTTTCCCGGAGCGACAGATTTGGGAGTACCCCCTCTCCAGAGGAGCTCAAAATGTAGTCGTAAGTTTTTGTAGAAGAGTGCATCTTTCCTTTCTCAAGATTAGCTGGGAAAAGATATAATGGAGCAAAATACTTCTTTCCGTGATCATGCCATTCCAAGAATCCCAAGGCCAGGTACAAAATGTTTGAACCCGTTTCTTGTATTGCTGTATTTGCCTTCGTCCTTAAATTACGTAGTCTGGTCTCCAACTCATAGGGAAATAATAAAGTTTGTATTTCTGTGTCTGTATGCTTTGCCTCCAACTCTTCTTCTTGGGGATGCGGAACTTCATATGACGTATTAATGTTCAGATATTTGGCCCACTCTTCAGCTGAAGGATCTTTTTTTACTCGCTTCTCAAGATTTGTTTCAGGATCCAAGACAATATAGCCATGGTCGATTAATTGTTGCCGTGTAGGTTCAGAAACCGCACTAAACGTCATTTCTTTATCATTCAACAGGGTGTCGACCAACTGGTTAGGCAATTCATCAATAATACGTAAACTTGCCGTCTTAGTTGGTTTGAAATTTAACAGCCGATTTCGCGCTGTCAGGTCAAGCAACCTATTGCGTAAATTTTCCAGAGTTGTTGAATATTGATTCGACATTGTCATGTACCTGCTACAGCAAAGTAATCGTAAATTACTATATGATGATAAATGGACACATTTTCAGAAAAAAAACATATGCTTATTAGCCGTACCACAAAAACACAAAGACACAAAGCAAAATGGATATAGTTGTTTATCAAGGACGCCATATTTATCGCCATTCACTCTGGGGCACATTATTCGTCATTTCAATATGTTCATTATCGCTTCTTTTCGATCACCTTGATCTATGAAATATTGAGCTGCAAGCGTGTTATCGTCGAATAAAGCGATTGCTTTTCCTTGCTCCTCTTTCGATAATTTTTTGTTCTTGTAAAGATAAGAAAGAATGGTTCTTCCGTCTGTATCTCGCATTGTGCCATACTTCTTCCCAAAATCAGTTATCACCTGGGATAGCAATTGTGTATCCGCATTTTCTGCGGCATAGGTGAGTACATTTCGTTTTCCTATTCCTGGCATATTACAGTTCCAGGAATTCTCATCGTGGAGGGTGAGAGTATCCATACCGGGAATTGTTTTTAAAAGTTGATAGCTTTCTGAATTATTATACTGAACGGCATATAATAACGGCGATTTATTAAATGCACCCCATTTCACAGGATAGAACAGATTAAGTCTTAGCATTTCCCGGAGTGCCTGTGTGTTACTGGCAGCAGCGGTACTCATTAAAGAAAAGACGGTCTGCCTGTTCTCTTGTGACTCATAACTCCACAGCCATTTTATATATTCAATAAATTTGGCTGTTGTTTTTTCGTATAGAAGATAACCACCGACAATTTCAGACGCATACATTCTATCCAAGGGTTCTTCCCAATCTTCCCAACCGTTCGCATCCAATTCGCGGATATATTCCTCGTATGATTCATAAGACCATCACACAGCATCAGAAATAAGGTTATTGATATATTTTGCCGATGCTTCTTCAGATTCTATAGGATTTAAAAAAGCGTCATTCGTTAACCTTTTTGTAAGAGCGCTCTGCAACTCTTCTGCTGCTTTATTAATACGCAGCACTACGCCATCATTATAAGGTCCTAGATATCTCCAATAACTTAGCCATTTCAAGCGATCATTAAGAGTACTATTTTGCAGATAATATTTTGGATTATTCGCCAAAAGGCCTTTTGCAAACTCCATATTCTTATGGCGTATATTGGCGATTGACCCAAGGAAACCTCCTCCAGGATTATAGGCATCGTGGAGCCCTTTCTGTAATTCTTTGAATCCCGGCAATGTCGACAGATCCCATCCTGTAGGTATGCAAACACTGAAATAAGCATCACGGGTAGCCCCCCAGAAAGGAGTTGCATGATTGAATATTTCTGTTTGTTGCTTTATAAACCAGTACGGCACAGTAACTTCGGTGTTATTGATGAGCCATGCATAAGCAAAGCTTAAAATTTCGTTGGCTTGCGATTCTGTCTCGTTAATGAAAGTTATGTGATCTGGTCGGCCAACATCAATACTACCTGGAAGCTCGTCCATATAGGTAAGGTGTGGTTGGTATTTCTGTAGATGTCCTATTGCTTCATTATTTTCCCCATTCAGAGAGAGTGCCATTAAACCAAACACAAATTGAACGTCTCTGGTCTTTTTATCGGTACTTTTGTCTGCATCAGCAAATAACTTGGCAGAAGTGGGGGCGGTTGCTTTTGATCCTAATGAATCAAACAGGGCCTGTGCCAGATCTCCGGCAGAAACAGACGCCTGACCCAAGCCTTCAAATTGCCTTACTTTCTGAACAACCGTATTGGCTATGTGAGATTCTTTTTCTGCCTTACCCCCATCGGCTATTGCTGAACCTGTTACCAAAAGCAAGGCCAAGAACAATAGGTTAATGGCCACAAAAGCCCTATAGTTAAAACAATTTTGTTGCAGCATATGTTCTCTTCACTCCTGAAGTGTTATCCATTTTTAAATCGCAGTGGTTGGTGCTCACATATTAATTTTCTGCACCACCCTATTACCTTCATCTGCAAATATTCTCAGTTGCAAACACACAGAAGCATACTCTTCAGGAATAGAACTCAAAAGAGATTTGCACTCATCGAATTCGCCACATTCCCTCGCTATCTCAGCTCTCATTATTTGATCATCAGCGCTACCATCTATCAGAAGCTGAGAGAGGTTTTTTAGGTTATCGAAGAATAACACCGCATTTTCTGGCGGGAGAATTGTTAAACGTTCGCCATTACGTACAGGGTTGTTTGAATGCCACCAGAGTTGCATACGCAGATATTTCTCCCGTTCTATACTAGTACCTTCTTTTTGTTCGATGGCTTTTTCAAAATCAGAAGTTTCTGGCCAGGTTACACATTTTGCCTTTTTCCACTCTTCTGGAGTTTCATCATTTTCACCCTTGTTAAACCAATCATACACGCCGACCTCTTTGGCATCTTCCACCCAGATAAAGTCATCACATTTTGAGCATCGTACAATCTTCGGAAAGTCGGGTAGCATAGGGGCATCCAGTTTACCATCACTCCAATGGGTGGCACCAAAAGTGTTACCTGACCCTATACTTGTTCTGCTGAGCAATTCACTACAATGAGGGCATTCGATGATAATGCTTGGTCCTGGGGTCATAGTTCTTCATTCCTTTATATTTAAATTTTATGAGAATATACAATACGTGACGACCATGTGCTTGGCAGTTCACGACAACCATTTTACTCAGACAGCACAATACGCCCTCATTCCATTTGTATGGACAGACATTCGTAAGCGACGTAATGCCCGCATCTCTGTCTGTCGGATACACTCTCTGGTTACCTGGAATTTATCACCGATTTCCTGCAAGGTACATTCCCCCTGTCCTTCCAAGCCAAAACGCAAACAAACAACATCCCGTTGTCGTTCTGTTAAAACTGATAAACTATCATGTAGCTTATGAAGCCTTTCTTTGAGAAAAGTCTGATGATATGGGGATTCAGCCGTTTCGTTTTCCAGGAATTGAACAAGGGTTCCATTGTCATTACCAACAGGTGTTTCCAAGGAGAGAGGCTCATTTGCAGATTCGATAATGAGCAATACTTTATTTATGGGGATTTTTGTTGCCTGAGACATCTCATGTAGAGTTGGGGCCCTTCCAAGGACTTCTTTTTGTGTATGAAATACTTTAAAATACTTTTTGCTGAGTTCGTTAAAATGGTACGGAACACGTATTTCCTTACCTTTATCCACCACGGCTTTGGAAATTGATTGTTTGATCCACCAGAGTGCATAGGTTGAGAAGCGGAATCCTTTAGCGTAGTCAAAACGGAGAACCGCACGCATGAGCCCTAAATTTCCTTCCTGAATAAGATCATTTAACGGAAACTGCGTTTGCGTATACCGTTTAGCTGTGGCAATCACTAAGGGAAGATTTGCTCGAATCATGATATTTTTGGCTGTGTCTATCTTCTGATATTGGACTTCAAGATCACTTTGTAGTTTCTTGATTTCTCCTCCTGCTGGTAAGGATTTGGATATATTTGCAACATCCTGACGGATCTCATTCAGTATCAGCTGTTTTGGTTTAAATGATTTGTCACTGGTTTTCCAAATTGCTATTTTCTTTCTCAAATTCGACAGTTGTTCAATTTTGCTATATTTTTCACAGAGAACATGGATGATTTCCGAAAAGCCTTGCTGGATAATTTTACTGTGCGCCTGCTCTTCCTCTGCAGTTAGGAAATTATGGCTTCCTATATCACGATAATATGCTGCCATGAGGTTGTACTCGGTGTTTGCATCTGAAAGTGGATCTTGCGAATCAATAATGGTCATAGTGCTCCCTTGGTTTAGTCGTTGGTAAGACATTCTCTAACGGCAAACGTCAATTCATCATCGTGGCAAGCTCCCCTATAATTTTTCCACTTCTTGTTAGGGCAATTCCTGCTTGTCCAGTAAGATTCTCAGGACTCCCGTCTGAAGACGTATATTCATGCAACTTGTCACCATCTTGCATTTTGTTTAATAAGTTGAGCCAAGAACTATGCATGTAGCCAAATGGCATATTTTGATTTTCTATTTTGACCAAATGTTTCGCCTCTGCTTCTTCAATTGATATCTCATTCTGTAACCATTTTTTGTAAGCGTCATCTTTTACTTTCCATTGTTTTTTTACCATGTCACGTCTCGTGCTATATTCCTTGAACTCTGCAAACAACATGAGCGGGTAAATTATGATCAAGGCACCCGATAAGATGATGCGCAGAAAAACGATTTTTGTGATCGATACTTCCTCATCGTTAATGGCGTTATGGATTTCAATTTTCGTGATTTCAGAATCCACCAATTTCCGGATGGGAGATTTGATGATGACTAGCAAAAGACCAATAAATAAGTAACACCCCAGATAGATCATAAAGTTCCTTTTCGTTTTAACAATCACTGTGAATATGGGTTGGCTATAAGTCAAATCTGCTCTTAATCGTCAATTATTGCCCAACCAGAGCCATAAGGATTGTTGGGACTGTCACTCTTATATTTGCTACCAGCACCGTAAGGGTTATTAATGCTGTCTGATGAATACTCACTGCCGTATTTCCCGTAGGGGTTTGAAACAGAATCCGGATCGTATCGATTACCATTAAGATTACCTCGAAATTTCCCATCATTATTGTATAGCTTAGGGCCTCCTGAGCTGTATTTGTTATTCATTGACTGGTTCAGTCGATACTTATTTGCGCTTATACCGGAGGTGGATTTCTTGGCATATGGGTTTGTACTCAATTGGCCGAGATACTCTCCTGCGCTGACAGAGCCTGTCCAACAAAATATGGCCATACAGATCGCAAATTTCAGCGTTACTTTTTTCATGAATCTCTCCTGTTAATGTTGAAGGTTAAACGAAATTATTGACACGGGTTAGCGGTAGGAAATATCCAGCACTCATCATTCTTCTAACAAAAGAAAATGACAAAGTGGTGATGCAATACTGATAGTGTGTGACTATTGGCGAATATCCGTGAAGCCGGAGCCTTTTATGTGGAGTTGGTGCTTAATCCAGTCGATAGGCCTCTCTGGATCAGTGAATGAATCTGAAAATGTTTCTCGACAGCACTCCAGAAATTCTTCCATTTTGTAAATTCCTGGTAATTGACCATCATCTATATTCGGCATTATTCGGTCAGGATTGTTTTGGGCATACAGTAGATTTTTATGATTTTTCTTTCTGTGCGTCATGGTGGAAATAAAGTAGTAACAATCTGCGACCATCACGCTTCTGTTTTTTCCTGCGTGACAATGCAACAATATCTGTTGATTCTGCTTTTCCGCTTCATACATAATCCGAAGAGCTGCGTATATTGATTCCAATGGCATGCCAAAAGCTTCTCCTAAGGGAAACCAGTTATTTTGGACACCCAATGCTAAACAAGCATCATCAATCTCAGGTTTATAGATATCTGAGACATTGATCCTATACTTACAAGTATCAAGTCTGCCAGAATGAATGAATTTCTGGGTGGGAAACTTGGACACAGTCAGCTTATTGTGAAACCAATATTGAGAAAATCCCATCATATATTTCAGACCTCTATTGGAGAGATGGAGAAGAAATGGATCTTAACGGTAGTACTGATATGATTTTCAACGAGATCTATTCAGTTTGTCATATAACTTGGGATGACGATCTTTCCACCACTGCAGATAATGTTTGTTGCAGCAGAATTGCGTTACTTCTTTGATGACGATACCTCTTGTAAAATCATTACCGCAAATGTCACACCTTCCGTCATTAACAAGTGAGGGCATTATTGCACCGTGGGCAGGAATACGAGAGTAACAATGCTCATGTAAACCTGGATAAAATTTATGTCCATTTACTCGGCATGCCCCATGAGCCTCCTGCATACATATAGCCCATAAAGGACTTGGAACAGGAAACTCACTCACTCCAATTGTGGCGGTGGTGAACCCGGGACAAGCTGTTACTTTTTTGCAAGCTCTGGTGTCACGAGAGTGGTTCACGATATAAAATCTGCTTAACTTGCCTTTTAAACAATATTTAAAAGATAATGTTACTTCATCAACAGGTACGTTAAGACTTCTTGCTTCTTTCTCGTAACGCTTTTTGTAGCCTGGAGTAATGGTTGCACCGATTAATTCGTCCCATTTCTCATCTAATTCTTTGTAAGAAAACTCTGATACTGCCCAACAGGAGCACTCGTCACACTGCATCGCCACCTCACTTGTCTTGTATTATCAACAGGATACGAGGCGGAGTATTTATTTAAAAAAAACATATTATTTACCTTGCGCCGCAACCATTGTTTCGTTATATTAGTAATGTTAAGTATAGTAGACATTATTGTCTTTGTCAATGTGCCGACAACCATCTGATACTATTGCATTTATTCACAACATAGTCACACCCAACGAATCAACCCACAACAACCAACCGTTAATGGCAAAAATAAAACGGCCACTACTCCCAAGCAGCCGCTACCCTTTTGCCCTCCCTTCTGCTCCAAATCTTCATACAGAATGTAATCAAGAGCCGGATCATCATCCATGAGACTTCCACTCTCTTCAAAATCGTCTTGCATTAGGTTTCCCCTCATTACAGTAAGCGGCCTACAGCATCCTTACCCTCGGCTTAACACTTTCAACCATAACACCTGAAGCTGAGATGATTACTGCGACAAATGAAGCCAACAACTCTCAAGTTACTACCACGAGGGTAAGCATAATATCAGACGGCTTCATTCGACTCATCACTTGTGCCTCAGTTTTTTAGATTTCGTATTGTCAGGCAGTTCCCAAGCAATACAAAATTAGAATGCTGTTTCTATAATTGTATGATACACCAGGTGGTGGGACAAATGACGACCCACCAAAAAAGAAAAGGAATCTTTTATGGCAAAATATAAACCGCAGCATGCAAGATTATTATTTATTGACCAGAAAATAGGGGCAGGACTCTCCCCAAACTGCTCATCATTGGCCGAAGAATGGGAAGTGAGCCGTAAAACAATCCAGCGTGATATAGAGTATATGCGCTATCAGCTTGATGCTCCCATTGAATATTCTGCAAAACAACGAGGATATCATTACACGGAAGAGCAATACCAGCTTCCTGCCATGGACATTCGGGAAAGTGATCTCTTTGGTGTGTATCTTGCTGATAAACTTCTTGTTCAATATGAAGGTACACCTATATACGACAGTCTCTGTTCTATCTTTGAGAAGATTGAGCACTCCCTACCAAACAAAACCACAACAGATCCAGGGAGTGATCAGGAGAAGTTTACTGTATTCCCGCCATTTAGTACGACAATCGACCCGACTGTGTGGGAAACTGTTATTGGCTGCTTACGCTCTTCACTGCAGGTGAAAATTCAGTATAAAACACCCGAAAAAACACCTGTCACCAGAACCCTTGATCCTTATCATGGGGTTCGTTTTGAGGGGGACTGGTACATCGTTGGCTATTGTCATTTACGTCGTGAAATTCGTACTTTCAGTTTGTCCAGAATCATACGTGCTGAAAAAACCGGCGAACCATTTCAAATTGCAGCAGGATTTGATTTTAAGAAATTATCGGGCAGTCATTTTGGAGTGCACTGGAGTGATTATGATATCCCGGTAAAGATCCTCTTTAATAGGCGTGTTGCAGATTATGTAAAAGAAAGAGTCTGGCACCCGAGTCAGGAGATTGCAGAATATGACAATGGCGATGTGGTCTTGTCACTGACAGTAAACCACCTGCTGGAATTAAAAAGATGGATCCTTTCGTGGGGAGCTGACGCCCAGGTGCTGAAGCCAGATTTCTTCGCTCAGGAGATTAGGCAGACGTTGAGCGAATCTTTGACACTTTATGAAGAGTGCTAATCCTCGAAAACTCTTGTCAACTGTGAGGTGACGATAGTTTCATATACTGTTGATACTTCCGGCTCGCGGCTTCCCCAAATGGTGTGTCTGAGAATTCATCTGATAGATGCTTGGTGGTAGTCCTCAAACGTTGGCAGGGGGTGGAACAAGGAAAGCTGAGCCCTTTTTGAACCAAAAGAAACCAGCTCCTGATGGCAATGTCAAAGAAGCCACGGAACATTTATGCACTTCTTGGATCCATTTACGGCAAACCATAGCCACTTCTTACCAAATCAGTGAAAAAACAATCTGCCTGTGGTAAAAAAGATCTGCGGGCGAATTCTCGCATGGTGCATGCATGGTGCGACCAGTTTGGCTGTACCATGGAATGTGTGTAAATGCTTGATTTTATGGAGCCGACAATCAGAATCGAACTGATGGCCTACGCTTTACGAGAGCGTCGCTCTACCAACTGAGCTATGTCGGCTGTTTATCAGGGGGGGAAATAGAAGCTAATATTCTATTTTCATGGTTTGTATAGCAAGCTCACTTGTCAAAGTCAAATATAATCCATTTTAAGAGTTACTACTTGCCTATTTTTATGCTTCGAATTGTGCTTTTACTATGTCTTGTCTCTACTGTAACTTCCTGTTCCGACGACACGGAACCCGAAGAAGTTGCGGTGCCATCACCCTCTCCTGCCGTTAATGCCATGTCATTACAAAAGGGGTGTAAGTCCTGCCATGATATGAAGCTGGATGATTCTCACCAGTTTGACTGTACCGTCTGCCACAGTGGTTCGAACACCACCGAAGTAAAAGAAACAGCACATACGAATCTAATCTACCAACCAGCTCATCCTGACAATATGGCGAAGGTTTGTGGGGAGTGTCATCAAAAGCAGGTTGAAAGCACTGCACACTCTCTTCATTTCACTCTGACAAATGAAATAAATAGTGTACGGTTTGCCTTTGGTGCAACTGACACGATTGCAAAACTCACTGATACTCCTGTAGTTGACACTCCTGAAACTCCTCTTCAACTGGCCGATGATCTTTTAAGGCGTCGTTGTCTACGGTGCCACCCCTATTTTTCAGGTGATCGTTATCCCGCCGTTGTCCGTGGGATGGGCTGTGCCAGTTGTCATCTGGAATTTTATAATGGAAAGTTAGTCTCTCACTCTTTCCTGAGAACTCCGGGAGACAGTCAATGTCTACAATGTCACTACGGAAACTGGGTTGGTTACGATTATTATGGCCGTTATGAACATGACATGAACGATGAATATCGTACGCCATACACAACCCGTTATGATTATTTTCGGCCCTTCGGAGTTGAATTCCATCAGCTTACACCTGATATCCATCAGCAAAAAGGGATGGTCTGTGTTGATTGTCATGGCGGTGACGAATTGATGGCAATGGCTGACAAAGCAATCAAATGTGCCGATTGTCACGACCACACAAACATAAAGGCAGGCCGACCTGTCTCAAACATTCAATTTTCAGAGGAAACAAACTCCTTTTCACTCCTTTCTGCAGGTGATGGGAAACTGCACCCGATTCCTCTTATGGAACATCCTGCTCATATTAAATATAATAGTCTCGCTGGGTGCCAGGTTTGCCATGCCCAATGGTCATTTAATGACAGCGGTACGCACCTGATTAGGAATGATCTGGAAGAGTACGATGATTTTTCAAAATTATCCGTTCAGGGAAGTTTTGAAGTCGAACAGATCCTCAAAAATAATCTTGATTTTGATGCCAATGAGATGCCTCACAGCATGACAGATAAAATAAGTGGCGCCGTTAAAAATGGCCTCTGGTACAAAGGTTTTGAAACCAGGCGATGGGAAAATATACCTATTGGTCGTGATCAAAATGGCCGCCTTCAGGTGATGCGGCCTCTACTCGATATCTATCTTTCCTGGATTGATGAAGAGGAAAAAGTTCAATTTGATTCTATTAAAAGTGGGGCCATAAATAATGGCTACACACCATATGTTCCTCATACAACCGGTAAGGCTGGTATCTTTTACAAGAACAGAATAGAAGAGTTCCTACGATTAGAAAATAAGGAAGATCATTAAGATGGTGATAAAAGACTGTCATAGGATATCCGTAAATCGAAAGCTTAGTTTCAGGTATCTGTTTATTTTTGTTCTTCTTTGCCTATTTTGTTCTCTTGCAAAGTCAGGCCATACGGCAAAAACAAAAAGGATTCCCGGTACCCAGCGTCCATACACCATAAACCATCGAAACTATTCCCCTCTCCCCTCTTCAATAGGCTATGAAGAAGTTGGTATTGCCTCATGGTATGGAAAAGATTTTCATGGCAATCTAACATCTAACGGTGAGAGTTATAATATGCATGCAATTACCGCAGCTCACAAACTGCTTCCCATGCATACAATGCTCCTGGTTACAAACCTTGATAATGGTAAAGAGGTAGTGGTCAGAGTCAATGACCGTGGGCCTTTTGTACAGGGTAGGATCATTGATTTAAGCTATGGTGCTGCGCAGAAGATAGCCCTGGTACATTCTGGTACCGCAAGAGTGAAAGTTACAGCACTGGGTGAGATAAAAAAGAATACAAGTAACGGTAAGCGGCAATTTAAAAAGCATGCCAATCTTCGTTCCGGAGAATACTTTGTTCAGATAGGAGCATTCACCCAAAAGTATAATGGATTAAAGCTTCAGGCAAAATTTCTTGATGCCGGGCATCACGCGGTGATGAAAAAAGCAACTATCAATAATCAGCTATTTTATCGGGTCCAGATATATGTCGGCAGGACTTTGAATAGTGCCCGCAGAAGTGAAAAAGCACTTATTGCCAAGGGGTATAAAGGGGCCTTTGTGATTGCCAGGTGAGCAGGCTCGTGAGAATTTGGGGCTTAAAATAAAACTTATCTGGCGTCACTCTTTCTTACAATGCGCACAAAAGCCTCTATGAGAGAATGATCCTTAATCCCTGGTTCAATCTCAACGCCAGAGTTAACATCCACCCCAAAGGGCGATACTTCACGTATTGCATTCTCAACATTGTCGGGAGAAAGCCCGCCGGCAAGAATTATGGGCCGTTTGAGGTGTAAACGTTCTATAATACTCCAATCAAAACTGTTTCCAGTACCACCAGCGTTTCCTTTTTCATAGGTATCAAGCAGATACCCATGCACAAGGTCGTCGTAGGGAGAAAAGTCCTCACTTGTGCTGTCACTGCTTACCCTAAAGGCCTTGATGACATGACATGGGGAGGCTGAACGCTCGACACGTTCGCAATATTTAGGGTCTTCCTTGCCGTGAAGCTGAGCATGAGAAAGACCGCAATACTCTACAATTTCTTCCACTTCCCTTCTATTACGATCAACAAAGACGCCGACGCAATTAACAAAGGGAGGGACTTTGGAAACAACTGCCCGAACAAAGTCAGGATAGACATTTCTTGGACTCTTTTCGTAAAAAATAAATCCAAGTGCATCGAGACCGGCATTTACCCCTGCTTCTATATCCTTCTCACGGGTCATACCGCACATTTTAATACGTGTTCGAGTGTGCATTTCGTGTTTCCCCTACTCTCCTCTTAACCCTTGAAGACTATTGCCGCCGTTTGTTCCTCGCATTAAGGATTCTCCAATAAGTGCGGCACAGACTCCCGCTTGTTCAAGTCGTTTGATGTCGTCTGCGGTTTTTAATCCGGATTCTCCAACCACAGCGATACTTTCAGGAATCATCTTTTTCAATCTGAAAGTAGTCTCAATATCCATGGAAAAATCTTTAAGATTTCGGTTATTGATACCAATAAGATTAGCTCTCGTGGAGAGAACCGTCTCAAGTTCTTTTTCGTCGTGGACTTCTACAAGACAGTCTATATTGTATTCGCCTGCCTGATCCTGAAAGTCTTGCAATTGATGAACATCAAGAATGGATGCCATCAGCAAAATAGCGTCAGCTCCACACAGATGTGCTTCTTCAATCTGTAAGGGATCAATAATGAATTCTTTACGAAGAACAGGAAGCTCTACACATTCTCTTACCTGGAGGAGGTACAGGAGCGATCCCTGAAAAAAGTTCACATCGGTAAGTACTGAAATTGCCTGTGCCCCACCTTTCTGATAATTCTGGGCGATGGTAACAGGATCAAAATCTGGACAAATAACGCCTTTTGAAGGGGAAGCTTTTTTAGCTTCGGCAATTATTGAAACCTTTTGAAAGTCGAGCAAAGCTTCACGAAACCCACGGTTTCCGGGAATTTCTTTATCTGCATAAGCTGTTGGGATATGCACACCTTCACGCCTGAGCAGCTCAACCTCTTCTTTCTTTTGTGCAACGATAATATCTAAAATATGCGCCATTGTATTCTATTAGGACTGTTCTGTAATGTATTAGTTGATGCTTATTTGTTTGTGATTGCGATGAGCTGGTCAAGCTTTTCCGTCGCTTTACCGGAATCAATTACTTGGGCGGCTGTCTCTATACCGGCCTTAAGATTTTCGCATAACCCAGCGGCCATAAGCGCTGCCCCACTGTTCAAGAGAACCATATCTCTTTTAGCACCTTTTTCGCCACTCAGTACCGCACGCATTTGCAGAGCTGATTCGGCAGCATCTGCACCTCCCTGTAGATCTTCTATTCTGGCTTTTTGAAGACCGAAATCCGAGGGAGCAATATGATATGTGGTTACCTTACCGTTTTGAAGTTCTGAGATTTTAGTTTTGCCAGTAATGGTTAGTTCATCAAGGTTGCCTTCGCCATGCACTACAAGTGCGCGCTTTGACCCGAGTTTGCCAAGCACCATGGCAAGAGGTTCTGTCAGTTCTTCACTGAAGACACCAAGAACCTGCACATTGGCCCCAGCAGGGTTAGTTAGCGGTCCTAGAATGTTAAATATCGTACGGATCCCCATTTCCTTCCTCGGTCCAATGGCATACTTCATTGCACCGTGGAGAGCTGGAGCAAAAAGAAAACCTATGCCAATTTCCTTAATGCACTGACCGATCTTGTCGGAACTAATATCAAGTGCTACCCCTGCAGCTTCAAGCACATCAGCACTTCCACAGTTACTGGATACTGAACGATTGCCATGTTTGGCAACAGAAATTCCGGCACCAGCAACCACAAAGGCTGTTGTTGTGGAGACGTTAAATGTACCTGATTCATCACCACCGGTTCCGCAGGTGTCTACAAGGATGCCATCACCATTAACATCAACTCCGGATGGTATTGCCGTGGCTTTTTCACGCATAACACGCACAGCTCCGGTGATCTCTTCCACGGTTTCATTTTTCATGCGCAGCGCAGTAATAAATGAACCGATCTGGGCGTCCGTTGCAGTACCACCCATGATTTCATTCATCACATCAACCATTTCGGTTTCAGTTAGGTCCTGTTTTAAGACAACCCTGGATATCGCTTCTTTGATATTCATTATCTTCAACTTCCCTTCATAAAATTCTTTAAAAGAGTAACACCGGCTGGAGTCATAATTGATTCAGGATGAAACTGAACTCCTTCGGTCTGCATTTGCTTATGGCGCAGTCCCATAATTTCTCCCTCCTCTGTCCAGGCACTAATTTCAAAGCAATCCGGAACAGAATCCTTATCAACAATAAGAGAATGGTAGCGCATACCATCAAAGGGGTTGGGAAGTCCTGCAAAAACACCAATATTGTCATGATAAACAGGCGATGTTTTTCCATGCATAATACGAGCAGCACGAACCACCATGCCTCCAAAGGCTTCACCGATGGATTGATGCCCAAGGCAAACCCCTAGCAGTGGGATTTTGCCGCTGAAATAACGGATAGTGTCTATGGATACACCGGCCTGAGAGGGTGTGCAGGGCCCGGGTGATATAAGTATACGTTCGGGATTGAGATCCTCTATTTCCTCAACATTTATCCTGTCGTTACGGAACACACGAATATCAGCCTTTTTTCCGCTTTCTAATTCATTGCCAGCAATTGTCTGGACGATATTGTAGGTAAACGAATCGTAATTATCTATAATAACAAGCATGGCCTAAAACCCCTTCTCGGCAAGTTCAACTGCCCGGCGTAAACCCATTGATTTATTGATTGTTTCTTCAAATTCCATTTCAGGATCAGAATCAAACACGACTCCAGCCCCTGCCTGAACCCAAAGATTGTCATCCTGCATAACAAACGTTCTGATGGTGATGCAAAAATCCATATTTCCGGAAAAACCAAAATAACCTACGGCTCCGGCATAGGGGCCACGGCGAACGGGCTCGAGCTCATCAATGATTTCCATGGCACGAATCTTAGGAGCGCCGCTCACTGTTCCTGCGGGAAAACAGGCTTTCATTACATCAAATTGATCCTTGTTCTCTGCAATAATACCTTTCACCCCAGATACTATATGCATTACATGGCTATACCGCTCAACAACAAGAAGGTCTGTTACCTTCACAGTACCTGCACTTGCAACTCTACCAACATCGTTGCGGCCAAGGTCAACAAGCATAAGGTGCTCTGCCCGTTCCTTTGGGTCTGCCAGCAATTCTTCTTCAAGCGCCCTGTCTTCTTCCTTGGTCTTGCCACGCTTTCTGGTCCCTGCAATGGGACGAAGTTCTATTAAGTCATCCTCCTTGCGAACCAGAATTTCAGGTGATGAACCTATCTGGATCAGGGAATCAAGCTTTAGATAGAAAAGATAAGGACTTGGATTAATATGGCGAAGGGCCCTGTAGAGATCAAGCGGCTTGAGGTCCGTTTTAGTGTGAAAACGTTGAGAAAGTACTACCTGGATAATATCTCCGGATTTGATGTACTCACGCGCCTTTTCAACCATTGCACAAAATTCTGGCCGTTCCATATTGGAAGTGAAGTGATGCTCACTTTTGCTTCCTGTTGAACTTGATTCAATAAAAGATGCTGGAACAGGGCCTCTGAGGAGTTGAACGACAGAATCAATTTTTGCAACGGCATGGTCGTACTGGATTTGAGTGGAGCTTTCCCTGTCCTTTGCAACCCAGCAGACAACGGTGACTGTTTGCTTAAAACTATCATGTACCAATACAATTCGGGGTATCATAAAGGAAGAATCCGGAAAGTCGAGTAACTCCTTGTCACTCGGCAGGTCTTCCATAAAGCGAACCATATCGTAGCCCAGGAAACCTACCGCCCCTCCGCTAAAACGGGGTAGTTCTTTGTTCTCAGCAGCTTTAAATGATTCAAGCAAGGATTGTAGGGCTTTAAGCGGGTCCGTTTTGGAGAGTATCTCGGTGTTGAATTCGCCGCCAAATGATTGAATGTCAATCTGTGATCCCACCGATGAAAACGTAAGTATGGGATCAAAACCGATAAACGAATATCGTCCCCATTTTTCACCACCTTCCATGCTCTCAAAGAGAAAGCTGTGACTTTCGTCCTTTGCGATCTTTGCAAAAAGAGTCAAGGGAGTGTCAAGATCAGAAATTATTTTACGATATACCGGAACGAGTCCTGAGGTCTCCATGGTACTTGCAAAGCCATCGTACTCTGGAAGGTGTGTAGTTGTGGGCATGGATAAAGTGAAATGTTATTGTTGCAATAATTGTGTCTGCTTGGGATGAATATGTGAGTACCTATCATACCATAGAATAAAAAAAAGGCCATAAAGTCTTACGACTCTATGGCCTTTTAGTAACCAGCTTACAACACAATGGGTTTCCCCATTTTAACAAGAATTAGGCAGCAACCTGCATCTTATTAACACGTTTTGTTAGACGGGAAACTTTTCTTGAAGCATTTTTCTTATGAATGGTTCCCTTCGAGGCAGTTTTGGCAATAACAGGAACGGCAACATCAAGAGCTATCTTGGCGTTTTCCTGGGAACCTTCACCTATTGCGGCATCAACTGCTTTTATAGCATTTCTCATGCGAGTTCTGTTGGCACGGTTACGAATACGACGAACCTGAGATTGACGATTACGTTTCTCAGCTGATTTATGATTAGCCACAAATGTCTCCTGTAAGGGGTATCTAATATGTTTGTAACCAGCGTAGTGCGCTGGAATTTAAGCAATAAATACTACTATGTAAAATTGTTGTTTAATGAACATGATATGTTTAATATGCATACAGGGCAAAGTCAATAGAAAACACATTTTACTGATGGTTTTATTTTAAATGAAACTTTCTAATTGACTTGGGTAGACTTCCCGAGATATCTTATATTAATAGATTGTTACCATTTGTTAACTTAAAAATTCTATTTAATATGTTGGTTAGATCATGGGGTTCCCAAAAGCTGTTTTTAAAGTTTCTGAAGTTAAAAATTGTCCTCTCTATTCATTTGGAGATCTCTTTGCTCTCACGGGCATAACAATTTCCATGTGTTCCAAAGAGGAAAACACCTTTGTTAACACAACGATTATTCACTCTCCCCTTAAAAAGGAAAAGTGTAAAATCCTGAATGGTGACCTCACGAGGGTAATTATTCAGTATGAACGAGCAGACAGGATTCCCGTCTGCATGATAAGTTGCAGTGGGTGTACCGGTTCTCTACGTCTTGAGTACACCAAAGATCTTTCACTCGTTGATAGTGGTGCTGCTAAAGATTATGCAAACGAACTTGGTTCCATGCTTCACCTGTTGTCGGATTTTGCATTCTTCAAGAATATCGATGATGAGAACCTTGAAAAAGTCGTTAATTTTTTCAGGCTCAACAAACTTGAAAAAGATGATATCGTGATTCGTAAAGGAGATCCTGGGGGGAATTTTTACATTATCATCAGTGGCTCAGTAAATGTGATCAATGATGCAGGCATGACCATTACAACCCTTGCCAAAGGAGAGGTTTTTGGAGAGATGAGTCTTATCTGCAATGACTCTGTGGGCGCGACTATCCAGGTGCGCGAGCAGTCCTCCATACTCTATATTGACAGGAAAAACTTCCAGAAAATACTCGAGCAATACCCTACCATTCAGCTCTACTTCACCCGCTTAATGGCCAAAAGATTGACCAAATCAAATATTATCCGTACTGAAGATCTTTCATCTGGAATGATTGGAAACCTGGCAGAAATCCCCGCAGAAGCACTCTTTCAGACACTGAACATGAATAATAAAACCGGGATATTAACCATCAATGAACTTATATATGGTACAGCAAGGTTTTCTTTCCGACAGGGCTCTTTAATTAAGGCAAAGTACAACGCTCATGAAGGAGAAGCTGCCTTTTATGAAATTCTTAAGGAACAGGACGGCCGTTTTCGCTTTACTCCGGGGATCCCACCGGAGGACTTTGAGGTTCCGGAAATAGGTTATTTTATGAAACTGCTAATGGAAGGAATGCGGCGGCTTGATGAAGGCAGGGATAAGCGTACGAATTAACATTTTCAACACCTTTGGCCATCCCATGTAATAAGGGGGGGGGGCAAGAGGGCAAATAGCCATTGAAGAGTGAAAGAAAGGTTTCGAGATTAACTGAAAAGAAAACCTACTAGTAACTATTCAGCACGGGCAACTAATCCCCCTTCATTCTGAACGCGCCCCCGAAGGAAGTACTCTTGGGTATAACTGTTTAGCAGGCGAATGCAGACTCCGTGCTTCAAATTCGTTTTTGGGGATCCAGTTTCATGCCATCCCCTAGATTCCCGCCTCCGTGGGAATAACAGACAAAAATGACTGAGCTTTGTACGTAATTAGAAGTGCTTTTGGAGGAGGCTAAAATAGATGTAGTTGGAGTGCTACTGAATAGGTACGCCTACAAAAGATCAGTACACTGTTTAAGTTTGTTGATTCTAAACTGCTCTTTATTAAATACCGTATCGCACTTAACACATTGATATTGTAAGGACGATTTAAGGATGTTTTTTCTAAAAAACCCTCTTGATATTCTTTTTATTTTGAAACTCGTACAGTGTGGACAGTAGTGTTTTGATGTCATGATTCCTGCCTGGTAAGTATATCCAAAAAATGAGCCATGAATTACGAAAAAGTGTGGTAAGCCTCTTCTTTGTACATCGAAGGCATCAAGTAATAGCACTACTTATCTTATTTGTAAATACATTTTTAGCATCAAAACAGGCAATTAGTAATCGTTCACAGGTGCAGCAAGCAGGATCAGCGAATTACATTACTTGTAATTCGCTGATTTCGAACCTAGGTAAGCCATATTATTCAAGAGTACCAAGATAATTGAAGGTGGGGAGTTTGGAGTATTTACCAGTTGTATTTAATCTTTCTGTAAGCTCTTCCATCTCTTTTTTCCCAATTGGCATGTTGCTGAGATCAATAACACAGTAGTCTAGTCCCGCTGATTTCAACTCGAAAAGATAGGGAAGCAGAGAGAAAGGCCTAACCGGTACGGTAGCTGTAACATTTTCTTTCTTAATAAGGATGAATTCCTCATTCTTAGGGCTACTCAGGGTCTTATTGTACTGAAAGTGATCCGGGTCTTGCCTGGCAGTAAATAAAGCTGGCGCACCATAGACGGTGAGACCAAGTTTTAGTTCGCTATGATATCGACGATATCTTGCAATGAGTTCAATAATAATCTTTTGATCATTTTCAATGGAGAGTTGGGCAGCTTCAAGCCCACCTTCTTCCACAAGTGTTACTGCTTGGCTATTCATCAGGCTGATGGTGTAGTCTGAGGAGAGGTAAACACGTTGTTCTTTCTGAAAAAAGGTAAACTGGGTGATATGTCCAAGTTGAAAACTTCGAAAACCTGAGCGCATCAATAACTGTATATGTTTTGTGAATTTGTGCTGTTCACCCTCAAAGATTACTGGAGGCAGACACCATGTGAGATCTCGAATACGTCGTCCGAGGTAGCGCTTTAGCTGACCCACCTGGGTGAGATTACTTTTTGTTATGGAAAGAAGATACCGATCCGGTACAAAAGGAAGAGGGTTAAATAACATTTTTGCGTGGTCAACCCGAAGCCAGGAATCAATTGGGAGTTTGATCTTTCTCGAAGGACTCTTCCCCTTCTTACTCACATATTTTCTCGGAGTTATTATCTCTGGAATTTCTTCCGGTTCCAGAGGTCTTGCTATTTCTTCTACAATTTCAGCTATTCTGGGCGTATTTTCTTCAGATATTTTTTTGAGTTTAGTGGCACAGGCCTGGATATCGGTGAGAACACTGCTGATTCCTGCATCCTTCTTTACATCAACCCGGTAAACATCTATTCTGCCAGGTCCACCATAGTGATCCCACTCCGGGAGATGCAACTGCACCTTATTGCCAGAAGATGCCTTTTCAACGCTATTGTTTTCGAGACGTAACTCTTTTAGACTGAAGGCTAATCGCTCGCCAGAAGATTCGGCATGCAATCGTAAACGGTCCCCATTTGCCAACTCCTCTTTCAAGGTCAGCTTTCCATATAATTTGTCTTCATAGGGTTTAACGGCACCAAGTCTACCAAGATAATCTCCCATGTTACCGGAATGATAAGGGGTGATCGCATCCACTGGCTGTGGAGTAAAAAAGTACCCAGACGATGTCTTTCGTCCCATTGCCCTGTTGCTTAAAAGGGTTGCCTCTTCCAGAGCAGCAGAAAAACTTTCTTTGTCTGCATCCATTACGAGTCTATAGGCACGAACAATATGAGAGACATAATGAGCAGATCGTAGTCGTCCTTCAATCTTTAACGAATCAACACCTGCCTCCTGAAGGCTTGGTACGGCTTCAAGGGCTGACAGATCATTCATTGAAAACAGATATTGCCCTTTGCTTCCTGATTTATCATGAACTGATTTCTTTGAAGGCTGTTTTTTCTTTTTAGATCTTGAAGAGCTTTGTCCTCCGCGTTGAGAACTCCAGGTATAGTGACGGCGGCACGGCTGAACGCACTTTCCTCGGAGACTGCTTTTACCGCCAAGAAAAGATGAGAAAAGACAAAGTCCTGAATAGGAAAAACACATGGCACCATGGACAAAAACTTCTATTTCAACATCACTTTTTTCGCAGAGGATCTGGATTTCTTTCAAGGTGAGTTCTCGGGCCAAGACGACCCTTTCAAACCCCATGGTTTTAAAACCATCAAGCGATTGTGAATTGTTAGCGGAGAGAAGGGTGGATGCATGAATTGGAATTTTTGGGAAATATTCACGAATCATACGCACAAGACCAATGTCCTGTACAATAAGGCCATCTGTGTCCATCGCTTCCAGCATTGCCAGCGTTTCAACAGCATGGGGAAGATCCTGTTCCCGGACAAGGCTGTTGGCAGCAAGGTAGATCTTTTTTCCATTTGCGTGACAGTAGTTCACCATGGAAAATATTTCTTCTAGCCGAAGGTCACGGGCCAGGTTTCTTGCATTAAGCGCTGGGGCACCGACATAGACGGCGTCGGCGCCTGCATCCATGGCGGCTAGAAAGTTTTCTCTATTACCTGCTGGGGCCAGAAGTTCCATAATATATTTTGATTGCTGTGAAGGTTAGAATTGGAAGATATGAAATAGCAGAACAGATACCGCTATTCGGTTTGATTTTGAAGAATTACTTCATCCTGCCCGCCGTTTTCAGCAAACATGACCTGTATTCTTTCATTGCTGCGCACACTGGTATGGAGGCCGACATAATCTGCCTGAATAGGGAGTTCCCGCCCTCCTCTGTCAATCAGGATGGCAAGCTGGACACTCTTTGGTCGTCCATAATCCATTAAGGCATCAAGAGCGGCACGAATGGTCCTTCCGGTAAAGAGAACATCATCAACAAGAATTATATCCTTCCCTTCCACATCAAACCCGATGTCGGTTGTTTTAACCACAGGATTCTGAGTAATCAAACTCCAGTCGTCACGATACAGATTAATATCAAGACTTCCATAGGGTACAAGTTTTGAATTCTGCTGATTGATAAACTCGCGTATTCTTTCGGCAAGAAAAACACCGCAGGTATGAATCCCGACAATAGCGAGATTGTCGGGATGGTGATTTTTTTCAAGAACCTGTAAGCTAATTCGATTGACGGCTAGAGTTATTTCGTCACGGTTTAATAGGACACTGCTTTTCATGATATATCCCTGGTTCGGTTCCAGAAAAATTCTATTCCAAGAGCATCAACCCTGTTGATCGCCTCGGGGAAAGCCTCACATTCAGCAGCAAAAACCTTCGTTGCTATTATATCAGGCGTGTCATCATATTCGAGTGCAACGGCTTGTTGATGGATAATTGGGCCTTCATCGTATACTTCATTGGCAAAGTGCACAGTGCAACCACTGACGGTACAGCCTCTTTTTTTAACAGCCTTATGCACTCTCGATCCGTAAAATCCATCCCCACAAAAGACTGGAATAAGGGAGGGATGAATATTAATAACGGACCGATTCAATTGTTTTGGCGGAGTATACAGTTTGAGGTATCCTGCAAGAGCTATAATATCAATATCATAGCCTGCAAGAATTGAATTGATAGCATCGTTGTCGGCAGCGTGAAAAGCTGGATAACCATACTTTTCTGCCTTTTCCAAGCCGAGCACCCCATCAACATTTGAGATAACAACGACAATTTCCGCCTGCAGGGTCCCCTTCTCGATTCGTTCATGAAAGTTATCGAGTGTCCTGCCGCTTCCAGAGAGTAATACCGCCATTTTTAACATTTCAATTGTCCTTATTTGAAAAAGTCGTTTGAATCGACATCCACCTTTTCAAGCCATGCGGAAATTGTTGTGTCGTATACCGATGTCAGCTTAAAGACTTTTGCTGCAAGACGAAAGCGTGTTTTTAAAGTGGTGTTACCGGTTTCCTTAATTTCCTTTAAAACCTGTGGATAATCAGCAGGATCAACTATTACGGTTACATCGTTGAAGTTTTTTGCAGAGGCGCGTAGCATGGTAGGACCGCCGATATCAATATTCTCAATGGCATCCCCTAATGTACAATTGGGATCTGCAACGGTTTTCTCAAAGGCGTAAAGATTTACTGCAATCAGGTCAATATTTTTCAACCCATGTTCAGCACACTGTTTTTGGTGATCTGTATTTGCTCTCTGGTTGAGAATGCCACCATGCACTTTTGGATGAAGTGTTTTCACACGACCATCCAGCATCTCAGGAAAACCGGTAAATTCAGAAACATCCATAACGGAGATCCCGGATTCTCTGATTTTTGCAGCAGTGCCTCCGGTGGAAAGAATCTCTATTCCAAGCGCGGCAAGTTCCCTGGCAAACCCTTCTATTCCGGATTTGTCGGTTAGACTGATCAATGCTCTTTCTATTTTACTCATTTCCTATCCTTTTTTGTTTGCTATTCGCCTTTGCGAATAAATTCTTTAATTTTACGTCGATCACGTTTACCAGGCCTTTTAGCTGGCATTGTCTGTCCTGCAAAAAACAGAGATCGCTCTTTTCTTTGTGCCTCTCGATTCAACAAGGATTGTTTAGTCTCCTCGTAGAGCGTTTGAGCAATTTTGGCAGGTCCCCTTCGTTCAGAGATCCTTGAGATCAAAACAGTATGCTCAACCTGGCCTTTTTGAATACAGAGTTCATCTCCGGTCGCAACTGTTTTTGAAGGTTTACAGCGTTGTCCATTGAGAACTATTTTTCCACCAGTTGCTGCCTTGGTTGCTAAACTTCTGGTTTTGAAAAACCGTGCTGCCCAGAGCCATTTATCGACCCTTACCTGTACTTGATCCTCGATCATAATTGTCACGTTTTCCGCTTGAAGAAAAAACTCACGAATCTATTAATTTACACTGAAACTAAAGAAATTAACACAAAAAGATGACAGTTTCCTGCCATAACTGAGTGGGGTTACCGCTTAACACTATTTGTAACTTGTCGAAAAGGTGAAAAAAGTGTAAAGAAAGCAAACAAAAAAATGAATCTCTCCAGTCTCCCTTACCACAGGACAATATATGTTTGTTAAAGACCTTCTTGAAAGCCAGAAGACCACCTTTAGTTTTGAGTTTTTTCCTCCAAAAGAAGATGCTGCTGCTGATCGTTTACTGCAGACCATTTCAAACCTTATGCCGCTCAGTCCCTCCTATGTAAGTGTCACCTATGGCGCAGGCGGTACAACGCGTCACAGAACACACGACCTTGTTGTACGAATCAAAGAGCAGACGGATATCACAGTGGTCTCTCACCTTACATGTGTCGGCAGTACTCGCACTGAAATCCATGGCATCCTAGAAAAATATCAAGATGTTGGAATCGAAAACATCCTGGCACTCCACGGGGATCCGCCAAAGGATCAAAAAGATTTTGTGGAACCTGCCGATGGTTTTGAGTATGCAACTGATCTTGTAAGCTATATCAAAAAACATTTTCCTAAAATGTGTGTTGGTGTCGCAGGATTTCCAGAAGGACACCCCTCAACTCCAAATCGTCTTCAGGAAATAGATTATCTTAAGGATAAGGTTGACGCAGGTGCCGATTACATCGTTACACAACTCTTTTTTGATAATCGCGATTACTACGACTATTGTGAGCGCTGTGAGCTTGCTGGAATACATGTCCCCAACATCGCTGGAATCATGCCAGTGTCCACTAAGCGCGGTCTTGTCAGGACAGCTGAGCTAGCTGGTGGTGCCAGAATTCCAGCCAGACTCTTAAAGGCTGTTTATCGCGCAGAGAATGATGACTACGTGGAAAAAGTAGGTATTCACTGGGCTACAGAGCAGATTCGTGATCTCCTGGATAATGATGTTCGTGGAATACAGTTTTTCACATTAAATTCATCCCTTGCAGCACAGGAAATCTATAATTCTTTGGGTGTGCTTGATTCAACACAACTTCGATAGAAGCAAAATGAAAATCAAATCTGTCGGTATAAAAGATATCCAGTTATCGGTTCGTATTCGTGAAAAAAAGGGTGGTTTGCAAAACAGTGTCGCCATGGTTTCGCTGCAGGCAAGTCTCCCTGGAAAGTACAGAGAAAGTTGTGTTCACACTTTCACCAATGTACTGAACAAATATATGGATGATTTGAGTGTTGCCAATTTTCCCGAGCTTCTCTCAGAAGTACAAGAAGGATTGTTCGCTGAGAGTGCCAGGGTTGAGATGTCTTTTCCTTATTTCATTGAGAAACAGGCTCCGGTATCAGGAACCAGAAGTCTTATGGAATACGAATGCAGCTTTACGGGAGAAGTCGGAACCGATAATGATTTCACACTCTCCGTACGTGTACCCGTCACCACCCTTTGTCCCTGTTCTAAAGAAATCAGTGAGGCTGGTGCCCACAATCAACGTGCAGAAGTTACTTTGAATGTAAAGTTTAAGAAATTTATCTGGGTGGAAGATCTGATTTCAATGGTAGAGGAGTCGGCATCCTGTGAACTTTGGGCATTATTGAAACGACCGGATGAAAAATATGTTACTGAACGTGCATACGAAAATCCGATGTTTGTTGAGGATGTGGTTCGTAAAGTCGCCGTTCTGGCACTGGCTGATCCTAAAATCACCTGGTTTTCTGCCAGCGTCGAAAGCTTTGAGTCCATCCATAAACATAGTGCCTATGCCTATGTCGATTCCAACGAAATTCGCTGATAGAGCGGGAATGCTGCAACTAGACACAGTAAATCCTTATTAGTGCCATAGCACACATCTTCTTTATCTCTCTACAAGATACTCTTTAATTGCCCGTATGGTTCTACCCAGTATCCGCTCAAAAGAATCCATCAGCAAAGAAACCTCAGCTGTCTCCCCTTTCTCCAATTGAGTATCCAGCTTACTTACCGTTAAAAACAGCTCATTTGACCCCACAACCTGAGCCACACCTTTTAGCGAATGTAAAACATCGTTTGCTGCTTCCAATCTGTTTTCCAAAAGCAGTGTTTTGAATTTTTCATGATCTAAATTGTGTTTGTCAACAAATGCCTGCAGTATCTTTCTTTGCAGTTCCAGATCTCCACCTACCCTCTCTAAAGAAGCGTCAAAATCAACTGGCTTACAGCTGGCTTCCGGTTCATTTTGAACTGGCGCAGGGGGATCTGTACTGGAAGACAGATTACGTTTGGATACCTTTTCTATATCAATCCATTTAAGAAGCTCTTTTAAAAATATCTCAATATCAATTGGCTTTGAGATATGACTGTTCATTCCAGCCTGCAAGGAGTGTTCTTTATCACTACTGAGGGCATTCGCAGTCATTGCCAAGATAGGCAGGTCTGCAAACCGTTTATCGGCACGAATGGCTTTTGTTGCTTCATACCCATCCATCACGGGCATCTGAATATCCATCAACACACAATCAAATTCTTCGGTTTGCAACATGGCGATTGCCTGCTGCCCGTCACCTGCAATTTTAGTAATCATCTCCTTTTGAGAGAGCATTGCCATTGTCACATCTTGATTAATCGGATTATCTTCAACCAGGAGTATTTTCGCGCCTTTTAATTGCGCAAGGTCCATGGGATTGAGAGACGTATGGATTTCATAGCTCATCTTTGCAACAGCCTGCTGCGGTGTTGTCTTGCTTAGGTTTTCTGCTATTTCGTCAGTTTTTAGATCTTTGTTCGTTTTAACCTGCTGGCTTAAAGTACGGATGAGTTCTTCTTTCTGTTCCAGTTTAGCTTGAAGTTCATCAAGTTTGTTCTGCTTTCTTAGATCATTTGCCAAGGCCTAGATCCTCACATTTCAAGTGTAATAGAGTATTATCCCAGACAACACTGTTGTTTATCTCTATCCCAGTGACAGAAAGCCTATCTTTTACTCCTCGTCTCAAAGTGTATCAGGTCTTTCTGGAAAAGTAAATTCGTCACAGGTAGTCAGGGGCTAGGAAAAGAGCACTTTATCTGCTGTAACTATTCAGCGCGGGGAACTAATTACCCTTAACTCTGAACGCGCCCCGAAGGAAGTACTCTTGGGGTGTAACTGTTTAGCAGGTAAGCGAAGACTCCGGGTAAGCGAAGACTCCGGGTAAGCGAAGACTCCGGGTAAGCGAAGACTCCGTGCTTCAAATTAGTTTGTTTTGGTCTCCGAAGCATACTAATGCTATTCGAGAAGGCTAAAATGGACGTAGATGGAGTGCTGCTGAATAGTTACTATCAGCCTAGTAAAACTATCTGACTTAAAGGGGCTGCGATCTATAATAAACAGATACGTTTGAACAAAAAAAACCTAGCAAATCTCGGCTAGAAGACGAAAAAAGCTTGTAAAAACTATCGAGCGTATTAAGAGAAGTCGATAAGAATATTTACTAACAAGTAGCATTATGCTGCTCAAGGTTACAACCGTCCAATTCCGAGGAGGAAGCATGAAATTTGTTTCAAAAGTAGTCATGGCTATTGCCGCAGTATCTCTACTGGCAACCCCTGCACTCGCTGAAAAAACTGTTAAATGGAAACTGGCTATGACATGGCCGTCAACCCTCACCCCTCTCGCTTCTCCTCCTGCACAGGTCGCAAAACTTGTTGAAGAGATGAGTGGCGGAAAATTTATCATTAAAGCTGAAGGAAAAGAAAAGCATAAGGCTCCTCTTGGAATCCTTGATATGGTGAAGGGTGGTCAATACCAGATGGGACACAGTGGTTCCTATTACTGGAAGGGCAAGGATATCTCCACTATCTTTTTCACCACCATCCCATTTGGTATGACTACTGCCGAACAATATGCCTGGTTCTACTATGACGATGGTATGAAGTATATGCAGCAAGTGTATGACCGCTTTAAGGTTCTGAATTTCCCTGGTGGTAACACCGGCGTTCAGATGGGTGGATGGTTCAAAAAAGAAATCAACTCTCTCGATGACTTGAAAGGCCTGAAAATGCGTATTCCTGGTCTTGCCGGTGAAGTTTTTGCAAAACTTGGGGTGAATGTAACGAATATTCCAGCTGGCGAGTTGTACACATCGCTTGATCGTGGAACCATTGATGCTCTTGAATGGGTTGGTCCAGGCATGGATATCAAGATGGGTTTCCATAAAGTTGCTCCATTCTATTATACTGGATGGCATGAACCAGCTTCTGAGATGCAGTTTCTCGTCAATAAACGTGCTTTCGAGAAACTCTCTCCTGCAAATCAGACAATTCTCAAGACCGCAATGAAAGCCGCAAGTGCCGATATGTATTACGAAAACTTTGCCGCATCAGCGAACGCCTGGGAACAGATGAAAACAGAATTTCCTAATATTAAGGTTAAGACCTTTCCTCTGCCAGTTCTCAAGGCTATGAAAGCTTCAACCGATGAGCTTCTTGATAATTATGCTGCTAAGGATCCTCAGTTTAAAGCTATTCTTGAATCTCAGCGTGCCTTTATGAAGAAAGCAAGAGCATGGACTGTTATTTCAGATTACAATTATATCAAAACGACCATAGAGCTCGAGCAATAATATCGTCTCTTAGTGAATTGAGGCTGACACCTCCTGATACCTTGTTAATTCTTTCATTTTAAAAAAATTCACAAGGTACTTATGCCAGCTTACCGTTTTACCGGTGTTAGTACATAGATACCGCCTTACCGGAAACTACCGGTAAGGCGGTATTTTTGTATAGATAATTAATATTTTTGGATAACAATGCTGATAGTAGAACAGTTTATTGCAAAATTAGTTGATATAGCAGGGAAAATTATATCTTTCCTTCTCTTGCTTATGGTCCTGAACGTCTCCTATGACGTGATGATGCGCTATCTCTTTCGGAATTCCTCGGTTGGAATGCAGGAGATGGAGTGGCATCTGTTTGCCGTCGTTTTTCTTTTAGGGATTTCGGTGGCATTAAAAGATGAAGGCCATGTGAGGGTTGATTTTCTTTTCGAGACCTTTTCGGCACGTAAGAAAGCGATGATCAATATACTCGGTACCCTCTTTTTTCTTCTACCCATTGCACTTCTTATCCTCAGCGGCTCCTGGGAATTCGTTTATGATTCTTTTATCACCGGTGAAATTTCAGAAGACCCGGGTGGACTTCCTTTCAGATGGGTGATTAAGGGAATGATCCCCTTTGCATTCAGTTTTCTTTTTCTGAGTGGTATCGGATATATACTTCAAAATATTCGTTTGTATAGGGAGGCTGCGTAATGACCGGTATTGTAATGTTTTTTGCTGCCCTTCTTCTGCTGATTGTTGGATATCCCGTTGCCTTCACATTTGGTGCCGTGGCGATGTTCTTCGGGGCAATCGCAGCATTTATCGAATTAATGCCCGATGCTTCGCTGTTAGCTGTTGGAGAAGAGTTTTTTCTTATGTTTTCCATGATGCCTTTTCGTATCTATTCCATCATGACAAACACTATCCTTATGGCTGTTCCACTCTTTATTTTAATGGGCATAGTCCTTCAAAAATCGAATCTCGCAGAACGACTCCTTGAATCCATGGGAGTTCTGTTTGGGAAGGTCCGAGGTGGTGTTGCTATCAGTACTGTCCTTGTAGGTTCATTACTTGCCGCATCAACTGGAGTTGTTGGGGCATCCGTTGTCGCAATGGGTGTTATTTCGCTCCCGGTTATGCTCAAGTATGGCTATTCCAAAAGGCTAGCCACTGGAACTATCTGTGCCTCCGGAACCCTTGGCCAAATCATTCCACCATCCATCGTTCTTATTATTCTGGGTGACGTGTTTCAGCTTCCCGTTGGCGATCTTTTTAAGGCAGCTCTGATGCCTGGTCTGGTCCTGGTGGGAAGTTACATACTCTATATTTTGATTATATCCTTCCTGAAACCTGAGCTCGCCCCTGCTATAGAAATAGAAGAAAAGGATAAAAAAGGATCGCTGGTAAAAGCCCTTTTCGCCATCATTCCTCCCTTAACTCTTATTGTAATGGTACTCGGTTCTATTTTTGCAGGTATTGCCACGCCTACAGAGTCGGCATCGGTTGGTGCCCTTGGAGCTATGATACTTGCGGCCATGTATAAAAAGCTGTCCTGGAAAATCATTCAAGATTCCTGCAATGAGACCGTCAAAATTACCGCCATGGTATTTGCCATTCTTATCGGAGCGACTGCTTTTTCAATGGTGTTTGTTTATACCGGGGCCGACACCATTGTTGAAACCTTTATGATGAGCCTCCCTGGTGAAAAATGGGGATTTCTGATACTCTCCATGCTGGCCATAATGATACTTGGTTTCTTTATTGATTTTATCGAAATTTCCTATATTGTTGTTCCCATACTGCTCCCTATTTCAGATTCAATTGGTTTAAACCCAATGTGGTTTGCTATCCTGATAGCTATGAACTTGCAGACGTCCTTTTTAACCCCACCCTTTGGTTTCTCGCTCTTTTATCTCAAAGGGGTCTGTCCGCCTGAGATACGTACCACTGATATTTATAAAGGGGTGATGCCATTTATTGCAATTCAGGTGGCTGTTCTCTCATCCATCGTCCTTTTTCCCGGCCTCTACGGATTCTAATATTTTCAAGATCGGGTTACAGTCATGGTAAATCGATCTTGACTTAATCTCTACCTTTCGCTGGATTTTGGAGAATGCACGGCTTAGGATGTACATATAAAAACCTGATTACTACTGAAACTCAAGTAACTGTAAAATGGAACTGTAGGAGCTCGCTCTTGCGAGCGATTTTCCTGGTTCAGTAACACCTTCATTCGCTTTCAGGGGCGAGCTCCTACACCAATAAGTGACGAAGTTGAGCTTGAATGGTAAACGGGTATAAAAATGGACAGATCATTGCGGGTTCAATTTGATGGTGGTGCATTAGTACTAGGGGGGGGCTGGGGACTCATGCTGTACTGTGAAAACTTTCAAAAAAGGCACAAGGGCAAGGGGTTGCGCTATACGCCCCTGATAACTCCTCAATAAAACAATGCTCCAGGGCTGTTATTCGCGCCCTAGAGCATTGATATTCTGATTATACTGCTTTTTGCTCCCGTTCTTTCAAGTCAACAGCTGCCTTCATCATTCGGAACAACTCTCTGTAATGATCTTTGTTATGAGTGGTCACATATTGATAAATAACCTGACGCAATTCCTTTTCCTTGATTCCCGAGAATTCAGAACACACTTCTTCAACAAAGGGACCTTCCCAGGAGGGTTCGAATGGAATTTGCTTGGAAAGACAATCTTGATGCAACTCCATTGCTTCGTTAATCAATGTGTCTCTTAAACGTTCAGCTTCGTGGAATTGCTTTTTGGCATGCAGCTTAGATCCCTTTCTATTGGTAATAAAGAGATAAATCTCCTCAAGAGGGCCCTGTCGCATTACTTTAGCCAGATATTTTACTTGTCTGTTTTTTGCACCGCCCTTTAGGCCACGGGTAGCAAGAACCTCCTCATAAAGTACCGTACCGCCAGGAAAGCTTTTCAATTCCTTGTCTGAAAGATCGGCAACTTCTTTTGCAAGTTCTCCAACCTGTTTATAGACACGTTTCATTTCAGATCTGCTGATAAATTCTGACATTGTTCACACCCTATAGAAATACTATTTTGAATAGATTTTGTTTTATTAACTAAAGGTCAATCGATTAAAGCCGCCCTCTTCCCACCAAGGCCTGGACGCATTAATTCCTGTAATTTCAAACAATATTATTTCCAGAATAAGATAGACCTCGCTATTTTTTCGTACACAGCCTGTGAGGGTTTCGCCACGCTCGCCAAGTGCTGCATGAAGGTGAATTAACGGTTCTTCTCCATCCATATAAATGGACCCCGTCCCGATAGCCTCCCGTGCTTCATTTACTTGCGTCCAGACTGGAACAGGTGGCATCACCGGTTCCTCTGGGCCAATCACAACATCAGCATGCCGTATGGCACCCAAAATCTGGAACCAGCCAGCTGTGATTTTTTCTTTTTTAACTATTTCCTTCAAACCAGTGAGGAAATCTTCTTTATGATCAAAGCGTATGGTTAATACGCGACCAATTGATCCAGATCTATAGTCCATATCTTACATCTCTCTACAACAGAGTTTTCAGTTCATCCACTCTTTATTTTTAGAAAAATGGAATCGAGCATTATTACTAGGCAGACTCAACATTCCACACAATAGCCTGAATTGTTTGACCAAAACAGATGGTACCCACAAGTAAGAACACGTAATCAACTGATATTAATCGAAGTATGAATAATCATAGAATAATTCCTATTATTCTATGTCGTTGCATTTCTAGGAATTTAAAAGTACTAATCTTGTTAAGTTATTTCTTGACTAGAAATGATTATTATGTCAAAAGGACTTACTTCCTAATATATTGTTTGTTATAAATCAACTGGAAGAGGAGGTACAGTATGACTTTTTTAGAAGGATTGCTTTGGCTGACATTGAACGTTTATCATGAAGCTCGTTCCGAGCCTGAAATTGGACAGGTTGCTATTGCACATGTTACATTGAATCGTGCAGCGAGCAGGGCCCTTAGTATTAAAAATGTTGTTAAGCAACCCTATCAATTCAGCTGGACTAACCAGAAGAATTCTTATATCCCTGAAGATCCTCAAGCATTTTTCCAATGCATGAAATCTGTCTATATAGCATTAAACTCTGCTGATTTCACGGCCGGAGCAACCTATTATCATCTTGACAATATCGAGCCCTACTGGGCCTCGGAGTATACATTTGTAGAACAGTATGGAAGTCATAAGTTCTACAAACAGTAATACTCACTATTTATAAAATTTCAAAAAAGGGGTGTTGGAATCTTTCCAACACCCCTTTTTTAATGCTTTCGCCTGGCTACGCAGTTGCAGCTTTCTTCAGGCCAGCACAGATTTTCTCTATCTGTTCGTCTGTCATCTTAATAGAAACAGGATAAACTAATGTTCTGGACATGATTTCAGCGGATTTAGGTAATAATTTAGGATCATAAACAATCCTTCTTTTTCCGCCTGGCTCGGCAAATGGGTAACCGGAATCTGCAACGGCAGCCCCCTCAAGTAGATGTTCCCAACTTGGATAGAAGTGCCAGCTATTCTCACTGAAATTTATTGCACCAACGCCGTTTTCTGCAAGAACAGCATTTACCTTCTGGCATTGTTCACTGCTCTCCAGCATAAAGGCAAAAAAGGTTGCAGTATCCCCACTCTCATCAACAAGTGTTCTGAACTGAACGCCTGGAATAGTAGATGCTGCTTGTTTCATTTTTGCTTTATTGGCCTTTTGAGAAACAATCATTGAATCAAGCTTTTTAAGCTGTGCAATTCCTATTGCCCCCTGAAGCTCCATCATTCGATAGTTAAATCCTACAAACCTGCGTCCTTCACCACCACGACCACCAGGATTCACAACGTGATCATGACCATGATCCTGATATTCCGACATGGTACGCCACATATCCTGGTCATTGGTAATTATCATTCCCCCTTCACCTGTGGTCATGGTTTTCACTGAATCAAAGGAGAAGGTGCCACAATGACCAAATGTGCCAAGGTGCTGGCCATTAATCCGCCCTCCGGCTGCCTGGGCAGTATCTTCGAGCACTGGGATGTCATGTTCTTTTGCAATCGCCACGATTTCTTCAATACGTGCCATTGCCCCAAGCATATGGACGGGAATGATACAACGAGTTTTATCAGTGATTTTCTGTTTTAGGTCTTCCGGATCCATGTTCAGCGTTTGATCCACTTCTGTAAAGACCGGAATGGCACCGATATCAAGTATCGCCTCCCAGGTTGCAACAAAAGTGAACCCCTGGGTAATAACCTCATCACCGGGCCCCACACCTAATGCAGCAAGCGCTACCTTAAGAGCTGCTGTTCCTGACGTGACCGCCTGGGCAAATCCTGCCCCGCAGTAGCTAGCAAAATTTTTCTCAAAATCGAGAACCTTATAGACATGTTTACGTTGTTCACCAAATTCGTATCGAAAAAGGATTCCGGTATCTAAAACTTCATTGATTTCTTTTTTTTCTTCATCTCCAAAGACTTCAAAACCTGGCATAATGCAGCTCCCTGTGAATTATTTAGTAAGCATTTCTTTGATTTGATTTTTATCGTTTAGCAATGCGATATTGGGATGATACGTTTTAAGATCTTCTGGAGAATAGAAACCAAAAGTAACTATAATTATCAGATCACCAACCATTCCCTTTCGGGCGGCAGCACCATTTAAGCCAATGACCCCGGAACCAGGCTCGCCTTCAATGGCATAGGTGTCAAAACGTTCACCATTATTTATATTGTATACCTTAACTCTTTCAAATGGAATAATCCCTACGGCATCGAGGAGGTCACGATCAATGGTAAGACTTCCTTCATAATCAAGATCCGCTTCTGTAATAGTGGCCCTGTGTAACTTGGCCCTGAGCATCTGGCGCTCCATAGTAACTACCTTATATTGTATTGGCTTTTCAAAAACCGATTGTTTAATAATTGTACGACGAATATTTTTTCTAAATATGGGCTTATGATTCAATCAGGATAGAATTATCTATTAATCGTACCCTGTCATTGATTTTAACTGCCAGAACAAGAATGGAATCACAATTTACAAGAGTACAGGGCTTCAGGCTCTCCCTATCTACAATTTCTATATAGTCAACGTTGCACTCTTTGTGTTTGACAATCGTTTTTAAAACGATGTTTTTTACTTCCTCGACTGAAACTTCGCTTGATCCATTCTCAGCGAACAGCTTTTTGGCAGCATGAATACTTCTTGATAATGACAGGGCTGCCTCTTGTTCATCTTTTCGTAGATTACTGTTGCGTGAACTCATGGCAAGACCATTTTTTTCGCGCACAATTGGATGCCCAACAATACTGACCGGAAAATCAAGATCTTGTTGCATCCGCCGAATCACAGCAAGTTGTTGGAAATCCTTTTCACCAAACACTGCAAAATGGGGAAGTGTAAGATTGAAAAGTTTGGTAACAACGGTGGTCACGCCATCAAAGTGACCGGGCCTTGAGGCGCCACAAAGAGAAGACGTTAATCCTTTAATCGATACCGTACTTGCAAAGCCTTTCGGATACATACTTCCTTTTTCAGGTGCAAAAATCAGATCAACCCCCGTTGCCTCGGCAAGCGTTCGATCTCTTTCTAAATCATGGGGATAACTACCCAGATCTTCATTGGGACCAAATTGAATAGGATTGACAAAAAGGGTCACGATAACCCGATCAGCGAGGCTTCGTGCTCTGCGCATTAATGCCAGATGCCCATCATGAAACCATCCCATGGTGGGAACCAGTGCAATACTCAAGCCTTGAGCTCTGTATTCCTGAGCCAATGTCTGTATAACAGCCGGGCTGGTAACTACTTCCATTACTCCACTCGAAGGCGAGTAATTTTTTCCTGGATCATACGTTTGAGCTGTGGGTTCTGATCTTCACCAAGAAAGCTACCAAGATATTCTTCATAGACTGCAAGGGCTGCACTATTTTTCTCTTCTGCTTCGAGAACTCTTGCCATCCCCATAAATCCTTCGTCCTTATACCCCTCGATCCCCTTGAGGACACTATACGAGGTAGAGGCATCACCGTATTTCTTTTCTGCCTCTTCTGCCTGGGCAATGCCAAAGGTAAGAAGACCATACATTGAGTTTGATTCGGAAATGTCTGCACGCACCTGGGAGTAATAGCCGGCAGCTTTCGAGTAGAGCTCGTTCTTCATAGACATATGACCAAGTTCAACCGTCGCCCACAGGGCGGAGGGAGTTCCTGTGAACTCACTGACAACATGCTCAAGTGCCTTTGTCTTTTCATCACCAGCCGCATCCATGGAAATTGCAAGACTGCTCGCTGCATTTTCAAGACGCGTAGTTCGATAACTTTGATAGAGTGATCCGGCGATAACCACTGTGACAATTACGGCTCCAGAAATTTGAAGCATTCGTTTATTAGTTCTAACAAATTTCACAAAACCTGGAGGAAGATTGAGCTGGTCAAGAACCCCTCTAGGTTCAACATAAGCACTTTCTTCTATCCGGTTTTGGTCAAACGCACTTTGCTCACTCATCCTACACTCCTGGCTTTTTTCTTTACCTTTATTGGAAAACCCGATACCTCTGTTATGGGCAATGATCAGGTCCGGGTTATATTCTAATTTGCTAACTATTCAGCGAGGGCAACTAATTACCCTTAACTCTGATTTGCAACATTTTATTTTACCCTATCCTGTAACTCATGTCTATTCTCAAACCACGATTAGCAGGTTTTTTAGCGTTCTATCCCTAAGTAGACAACTTTCAATGAATATCACGCCAACAAATACAGTTTATTCGGTAACCACACTCACCAGAGAGCTGAAATCTTTAGTGGAGATGAAATTTCGCTTTATTCAGGTTCAGGGTGAGATTTCAAATCTTAAAAAGCCTTTTTCCGGACACGCCTATTTCACCTTGAAGGACAGTACTGCTCAGATAAAAGCCGTCCTCTTTAAAGGGCAGGCAAGGTATCTTGAGAAGGCGCTTGAGGATGGCCAGAAAGTAGTCTGCCATGGAAGAATTTCCATCTATGAGCCACGCGGTGACTATCAGCTGATAGTTGACAGTGTGGATTTTCATGGGAGCGGTCTCCTGCAGCAACGATTTGAAAAGCTCAAAAAACAACTGCAGACGGAAGGATTGTTTGCACAGGAAAACAAACGCCCTCTTCCTGAATTTCCAAAAGAAGTTGTATTGCTTACATCACCAAGCGGGGCTGCAGTACATGATTTCCTCAAAATTTGGCGGAAACGAAATTTCCCGACAACTATTAAAGTCTTCCCCGTACGTGTTCAGGGGAGTGAAGCAGCGGCAGAAATCGTTAAAGCACTCGATATACTCAATGTAACACGGCCTCAAACAGAGATTGTCGTTCTCTTAAGAGGAGGCGGTTCACTTGAGGATCTCTGGCCTTTTAATGAGGAAATTCTTGCTAGAGCTATCGCCAAGTCTGAGATTCCTGTTGTTTCTGCGATTGGCCACGAAGTTGATTTTAGTATTAGTGATTTTTGTTCGGACCTGCGCGCCCCGACACCAACAGCTGCTGCGGAAATGATAATTCCCGATGGAAATGCATTGGGTAACACATTGAAACGTTGTAAGGAGACGCTGCTTCGCACAGTTTTTGAGAAAATAGACACTTATCAATACAAGATTGATCAAAATCGTAGATTACTGGGTGATATGGATTCTATTTTCACCAACGCATCTCTGCGACTTGATCATACATCCCTTCGTTTAGTGGCACTTGTTGAGAAACTAATTCACAACTACAGGATAAAAAGTGGTGAACTTTCAGCAAGACTCAATCAGAACTCCCCTTTTGCACGAATACAGATGCAGGAACAGCAACTGCGGTTTACATCTGAAAAGCTTATCTATCAGTTTGAAAATATGCTGATAGATAAAGAGTCGAAACTTGCAAGACAGGCTGCGCTGCTAGATGTCGTAAGCCCACTTGCAACGATATCCAGAGGATATTCAATAACGAATAAAATAAATCCGAAAACCGGCAGAAAAACACTTGTTAGGAAAAGCAGTCAGCTGGCTGTTGCGGATACGCTTGAAATACGGCTCCATAGCGGAAGGGTTTCCTGTGAAGTAACTGGACTTACAGAAGAAAAAAAATCCACTTAAGGGGGGTGAGCTCCCGCCAAAACTCCGACAATAAGGTCAGGACTCGTATATTGTATACTTCTATTCTGTTTTTATATCGGACTTTTGTAGCTGTTCAATAAATCCTTTCACATTCTCAACACTTCTTGCAAAATGATGGTGGATATAGCCGCCTATCACATTTTCACAACTATACCCCTCTGTTTTACCAGACTCAAGCTGATAAACCGTGGGGACACCTTCTGGCAAGTCACTGATTTCAGAGTAATGAAATTCATGTCCATGTAGCGATTGTCCATTACGACCTAGTGGACAGTCGCCTGTAAGAGAGGGCTTTCTATACCCAAGTCGTGACAAGTGCGGCTTCATTTGAATGGTAAAGGGGAAGATTCCACTCATGCCATAGCTATTGTCCTCAATGGTATTAAGCTGATCACAGAGATACATAAAACCACCACACTCGCCTACTATAAAGCCACCGCTTTTGCCAAACGCATAAACAGCGGTGAGCATTGATTTGTTTTTACTCAGTTCTTTAGCATGCAGTTCAGGATATCCGCCTCCAAGGTAAATACCTTTACAATCAGGTGGCAGCTTTGTGTCAAAAATGGGGCTAAAAAAATGCAATTCTGCTCCTGCATCACGAAGTATTTCAAGATTGTCTTCGTAATAAAAACAGAACGCCCTGTCCCTGGCTACAGCCAGACGTACCTTTCCCTTTGTTGAAACAGCTGCGCGAATAGCTTCTTGAGAACTGCATGTTTTTCTTTTGGAAAGACTTAGCAGCAGATCAAGATCAATATGTTTCTCAATTGAATCAATAAGCTCTGATAATTGATTTTGATCCAGAGGATTTTCATCCCCCATATATAAACCAAGATGACGATCGGGAATAGTAAATCGAACATCAGGTGGGAAAAAACCGAGAATTCTGGCGTGACATTTACCTGCCATCCCCTCTTCTATCAATTCACGGTGTCTGGCAGATCCGACACGATTAAAAATCACACCTGTAAGTGTGATTTCGGATTGGTAGCTCTCAAAGCCCTTTACTACGGCGGCAACACTTTCTGCGGCAGAACTGGCATCGACGACAAGAATAACAGGAAGGTTTAACTCATTTGCAAGAGCTGCAGAGCTGGCAATTCCGCCATCAAAAAGCCCCATAACGCCTTCCACAACGGCGACATCACTGGTATTGAGACGTTTGTTAAATATTTTCTGACAGAAGCTTTTTCCACACATCCTGAGGTCAAGATTAGAAGAGATCTGGCCGGTAACCATTCTGTGAAGAGTGGGATCAATAAAATCAGGGCCACACTTGAACGGCTGCACGCGTAATCCCCTGGCCTTCAGTGCTGCCATAATCCCGATGGTAAGGGTAGTTTTACCGGAACCGCTTGCCGTTCCACCTATCATAAATGCTGAAGTTGATGTCATTGAATGATTTGTACAATGAGTAGTCTGCAGAATAACATGCTCAGTAAAAAGAGAAATGACCCCATAAGCATTAAATGGTTTGTTTTTATGATATCCTTACTTTCAAGCTCTCGATGGGGATATCCCATAGCCGGCTTGACCATTTCTTTTCCAAAATAGACCGATGTTCCGCCAAGCTCTATTCGAAGTGCCCCGGCTACTGCTGACTCGGAATGTGCTGCATTTGGACTCGCATGAGCTAGCCGGTCACGCCTGAAGACAATAAATGCATTCTTCCAGTCTAGCCCAAGAAAAAATGCGGCTGGGATCAGGACTACACCGCTTATCCTTGCTGGTATCCAATTTACAATATCATCAATGATTGCGGCAGTTCTGCCAAAATAGAGATACTTTTTATTCTTATAGCCAAACATGGAATCCATGGTGTTGACAGTCTTATATCCCATGGCACCAATGGTCGCTAGGAAGAGCGGATCGATCCCGGTAAGGGGTGAGAACAGGGAGAAGAGAACGGCATAAAAAAGAGGAGCTGTTACCCCATCCACCATGTTTTCAGCGACGGTTTCAACGCAGGCCCTTATAATTCCTAAACGATCTAATTGCGAGGTGTCTCGCCCCACTATCTGGGCCACGGCTGTACGTGCAGAGTCAAGTGCTTCGCTACGATTAAGGGCCTTATAGACAGCTAAACTATGAGCAATAAGGCCGCGAGCTGCAAGGCATGTGTAGAGTAGAATAATTGCGACAAGCTGGGCAAAAAAGCTTGAGTAAAGGTTTAGCAACAGAAGTATCCCAGTGATCAAACTAACCGTGTTTACCAAAACAAGGATGAAGCAAACAGAACCTGCAAAGAGTTCAGATGAGATTTTTTTTCGTGTTATTCGCTCACTACTGACACAAAAATAACCAATAAGCTGTACTGGATGTGGGAGCCATCGAGGATCTCCAAGGCAGAGATCAAGAAGCACGGCCATGATGAGTTGTAATTCAAAAAGATACATATATTCTACAGTCCGAGAAGCGAATAGATTTGATCCATATCGAGAGCTTTCCTGACGGTATCAGCAAGTGCATCAAAGGCGGGTTCAAGGTTGTAGGAGTTTAATGGACCATCGTAGGCGCCATAGCCTTTTCCTTGACGTACAGAGTCGATAAAACTGCGGCGAAAGAGATCGGAGTCAAAAATCCCATGGAGATAACTGCCCCAGATTTTGGAATGAATTCCTGCGGCACCACAGGCTGAACCATCTTCATAACTCAGCAGAGAAGCACTTTGAGCAGTGGTCTGACCATGGTGTATTTCATAGCCAATCACTGGCTGCCCCGATGCTAGATGAGTTCCTTTTTTGCGTGTAAGAGTCTTCTTTGGAGCAAGGACGGTAATCATCTCAATAAGTGATAGTCCGTTCACAGAACGAGTGTGCGATTCAATTCCATAGGGATCATCAATTTTCCGACCAAGCATTTGATAGCCGCCACAAATACCAACTATTTCACATGATGTTTCAGCTAGTTGAATGATTTTGTCTGCCATTCCAGTTTTTCGCAGGCTTTCAAGATCACCCATAACATTTTTCGAGCCTGGAAGAATAATGACATCTGGATCTTTCAGCTCATCTGGATCTGAAACCACATGTAAATAGACATCGGGTTCCGTGGTAAACGGCTCAAAATCGGTGAAATTTGATATGTGAGGCAGGCTGATTATGCAAATTTCAATATGTTGCTGAAGCGGACGCTCACCATTGAAGAGCCCGTCCTTAAAGGATACCGAATCTTCTTCTGGAATTCCATGGTTATGCAAGTAGGGAATCACCCCTAAAACATCTTTACCGGTATGGTTTTTTACATAATCATGGGCGTCCTGAAGCAGATCACTGTTGCCTCGAAACCTATTCACCAGAAATCCGGCAACAAGTTTTCTTTCCCACTCGCTTAACACTTCCATATGTCCGACAAAAGAGGCGTACACACCTCCCCTGTCAATATCACCAACCAGCACTACCGGTGACCTGGCATATTGAGCCATTCTCATGTTTACGATATCGTGGCTTTTAAGATTGACCTCGCCTGGCGATCCGGCACCCTCAAGTATTATTGCCTCGTAATTTGCAGCCAACTCATCATAGCAGTCACAGACAATCCCCATGGCCTTTTTTTTGTAGCTCACATAGTCCATAACGGACATGTTCCCAAGGGGTTTACCACGAACAATAATCTGACTGCCAGTGTCTGAATTCGGCTTCAGCAAAATGGGATTCATCAAGACATCCGGATCAAGCCGTGCCGCCTGTGCCTGGACAACCTGAGCACGCCCCATTTCAAGACCATCCATAGTCACAAATGAATTGAGTGACATATTCTGGGCCTTAAAAGGAGCTACCCGTACTCCGTCCTGAAGCAGGATTCTACAAAGGGCTGCTGTAAGCACAGACTTTCCGGCGTTTGAAGAAGTCCCCTGGAACATAATAGATGGGGTTTTGATATTTTTTGTATGTGTAACTTTTGGAACAGAGGGGAAAAAACTGTGTAGTGCGGTAATAAACGCCCTGTTCTCCTGTCTATCACGGACGGCTATCCTGAAAAATTGCGGTCCAAGTCCCCTATAGTTATTACAATCTCGAATAATTATATTATGGGAAAGGAGATGTTGCTGAAGTTTTGCAACGTTATATTCAGGGGCCAGTTTTATGAGGAAATAGTTTACACTTCCTGGGAAAACATGAAGCGCAGAAAAGTCATTCAGTTTATTTAGAAACGCCTCTCTGTTCTCCAAACAAACTTGTATTGAATCTCTGCGATAGGTGTCATCTGCAAGTGCCTTTTCCCCAACGATCTGAGCAAGACTGTTAACAGACCAGGGTGGAAGAATTATTCGTAATTTTTCAGAGACCGCTTGAGGAAAAATACCAAACCCCAAACGTAGTCCGGGGATTGCGTAAAACTTAGTCATGGAGTGGAGGGTAATAATGTTTTCGGCTTTTCCGGCAAGACTCTTTCCGTCTGCAACAAATTCCAGAAAGGCTTCATCGAGAACAAATGTGACTTCTGCAAAACGCTTTGCGAGTGCAAGTAACGCTTCGCTGTCTATAAGTACTCCCGTTGGGTTATTTGGTGATCCTAAAAGTACACAGTCGCCAGGAGTAAGGTTCTCCTCAACTGTTTTTAAGTCCAGCTCAAAACCATTTTCTTCGAGCAAGGCAAGTGTTTTAATCTCAACGTCTGCAATCTCCATCACCTTTAAATAATCAATATAACAGGGTACAGGAATGATAGCCCTGCTGCACCCAAGCACGCGAGGCAGCTGATACAGAAGTTCAGTCGTACCATTTGCAACGATTACACTGTGGTTTGGAAGAGTATATTTAGCGGTTATTGCCTGCTGTAGACTTGATGCCGAGGGATCAGGGTAATGAAGGATGGTCTCAAGATTTCGACTGATACAGGATCGAAGCCAATCGGGTGCACCGAGTGGATTAATATTGGCACTAAAATCAAGAATGGTCTCTATGGTGATTGATTTGTCTTCTGCTGTACCATGGATATTTCCCCCATGGCCATATTCATTCTTCACTGTCATAATATATGTTTATACCGAATAAGAGACACAGAACGCAACGGCTACTGAAAGTTCTGTAAGTTCACAGATTGCTCCAAGCGTGTCCCCGGTGGCTCCGCCAAGTTTTCTTTGACACCAGAAACTAAAAAGAAAGAGTGGTGTCAGGATGGCAAAGATCAGCAGCAAAATGGAAACAAACGAGAAAAATGTTACAATAACGAAAACATACAGACTAGCAAATAGTGCGATGTAACGACTGTCAGGCGAATAAAAAAGAAGTCCAAGGCCATCGTTCTTTCGAGCGTATGGAAGTATTGCCATACTGAGCAGTATAGCCAACCTCCCAGTCATGGGAATAAGTATGAAGGCCTGAAGCATCACAATCGGATCAAGACTTGATAGAGCAGCATATTTACCAAGGAGCACAAAAATTAGACCAAGAACACCCATTGCTCCCACATGACTATCTCGCATGATTTCGAGTGCACGTTTGCGGGGCCTGCTACTTAAAAGCCCATCGAAACTGTCAGCTAAACCATCGAGATGGAGACAGCCTGAAATCCCTGCAAGGAGTATCATCCCAGCTACAGCTAAAACTGACCCCGGAAGATACCCGCTAACAAGAGAGATAAAAAGGCTTGTAATTCCACCTATACAGAGGCCAAGAAGCGGAAACCAAAGCAGACTTGCTTTGAAATAGTGTTGATCCTTGTCCTGCTTCCAGGAAATCGGCACAATGGTAAGAAAACGGAATCCTGCAAGAAAACTGGCAATGGGATGAGAGAACGCCTTTTTTATTCCATTGCCACAGGTTTTACTTTGAGCCGGTGTCCCGTCTTCCATCTTACTTATCAGCTCCTGCAACAGCAGCTTCTTCAAAAGTTGCCACTTCTGTTAAAACAGCAACGGCTGCTTCAACCAGATTCATGGCAAGTGCGGCCCCTGTCCCTTCACCAAGACGAAGGTTCAAATCGAGCAGTGGTTTACAGCCAAGTTTCTCCTGAATGGCACGATGGCCAGGTTCCATGGAACGATGGGCACAGATGATATAGTCACGGACAAAGGGTTCAATGGTGATGGCAATAAGTGCTGCAGCCGAAGAGATAAAGCCATCGACAACAACTGGCTTGTTATGGGCCGCAGCTCCAATAATCAAACCTGCAATTCCGCCTATTTCAAATCCGCCGACTTTAGAGAGTATATCAAGACCATTCTTTGGGTTTGGTTTATTGCGATCAAGGATGGTTTTCAGAACCTTTATTTTATGTTCAAGTTGCTCATCATCAAGACCGGTGCCACGACCTGTGAGTTCTTCAAGCGGTTTTCCGGTGATCACGGCTGCAATAGCAGTTGACGGGGTGGTATTACCAATGCCCATATCGCCGGTGCCAAAGATATCGATACGATCCGCTAAGTCATTTGCAATGTCAATTCCGGATTCCACTGAACGTGTTGCCATGGCAAGACTCATTGCGGGGCCTTTTGCGATATTATCCGTCCCAAGCCCTACCTTCTTATTGATGATTTTTCCCTGCTCTGCAAGTTGCTTTAAATCAGCAGCCACTCCCATATCAACCACAATAACTTCGGCCCCAGCCTGACGAGCGAGTGCATTAATCCCAGCCCCGCCATTCACAAAATTATATACCATTTGCGGAGTCACTTCCTGGGGAAATTTACTTACCCCTTCAGCAACCACGCCATGATCTCCTGCCATGGTTACAATGGCTTTTCGTTTTACATTTGGTGTAATGGAACGGGTCATCCCGGCTAAATCCATACTTAAATCCATCAGGTCACCAAGCGCCCAATGGGGTAACGCGAGTTGGTCCAATCGACTTTTTGCAAGGTCTCGGGAATCACTGTCCTGGGGAAATATGTTCGTAAGTGTTCTATTCAGCAGACTCATATTATATATCTCTATGTTTTTATTTAGTTGATTGATCTTTTAAAATAAGTGGTAAACCACAACTCACTAGAATAACCTCGCCCGCGGCAGCTGCAATCAATCGGTTTGAGCGACCAACAAGATCACGATATTTCCTAGCAAGTTGATTATCCGGCACGACTCCCATTCCTACTTCATTACTCACACAAATCACTGTTCCGTCAAATTGTTCACAGGCATTGATAAAAGATGTAACCTTACCCGCCATTTCATCTTCACCAAAGGGCGTATCAGATTTTTCAGCATCATACAGAAGGTTATTCACCCACAGTGTTAAACAATCAATTAGACAGACGGATTGCGGAGTAAGTTCAATAATTCTTTTATCAAGCGCGAGTTCTTCCTCAATTGTGCACCACACTCTGGGATTCCGATCTGCTTGATGACGGGCAATCCTATCGTCCATTTCAGAATCCACGACTGGACAGGTCGCAAGAAAGTAGTGGGCCCCTATCAGGGATTCCGCACGACTCAGAGCATAATCGCTTTTGCCACTTCTGGCACCACCGGTCACAAGGATTAACTTAGCCATAACTTTTTATTCAACTCCAAGGTTTAAACCGGTAATCACAGCACCTTCTGAAAAAAGCTCAAGAGTTGTAAAGCACCCTTTTTTAATTTTGAACAGAAGGTAATGGGAAGGATTAAGTTTTAGAAAATAGCACAGTAATGCACGAATCACACCACCATGTGCAACAATTATAATATTTTGTTCCGACATTGCCACAATTCTATCAGCGGCAACATGCACCCTACACGTAAAATCTGAAACAGATTCACCCTCAGGAAAACTAAAGGTATTGACACAGTCAGCCCAATCAGGAATCAGATCAGGGTCTTTTGCCGCTATTTCCTTAAAAGTAAGTCCTTCCCAGCGACCAAAATCAACTTCGCGTAAATTGTTATCATAGATAACAGACTGTTCAGAAAACAGAATTTCACAACTTTCACGACATCTAAGCATGGGACTTGCTATTATTTTTGCTGTTTTTGATTTTTTGAAATATTTTTGTATTTCCTCTATCTGCTTTTTTCCTGCAGTAGAAAGTGGGACGTTGCGTGATCCGATATATCTTCCTGAGTAGCCTGTCTTTCCGTGTCGGACAAGGGTGATCTTTTTTATCATACTCGTTTACCTATTGTAGTTTCATCCCAGTATCCTCACTGTACCTAAAGGTCATATAATAAAGAATAGAATTATCTTTTATTACAATAAATCAAGTAATTACTTAAAAACTACTGTCTGTCTGGTGTCAACGAAACAATCGGCAAAATAATTCCTGATTCTTTCTGCATGACGTTTCCCGCCATCGGCTAGCGCGAGAATAGCAAATCTAATATTTTTTGAGAATTCAGAGGATTTTTCATGTTAAGTTCTTTATAAAAAAATGCTGAAAATAGCATAGGAAAACAACGATTGCAAGTTGTTGGCAAACTCCAAGTCTTGTAGCTAAAAAGAAGAAATATTTTACATTTCAATCAATTACAGATAAGATATCACAAACAAAAGAGATATTTAAAGGGCAAGAACCTAACAACGGCCTATTTTTTTTATATAGATGAGGTTTTTTTGTATGACAATCAAAGTTCTCATTGTTGATGATGAACCCATTAATGTCAAACTAATTAAGGAAATACTTGAATACGAAAATGGCTTTCAATTCAAATCAGCATTTAATGGAGTTGATGCCCTGGCCCTGTTAAAGGAATATACGCCTGATTTAATAATTCTTGATATCATGATGCCTGGAATGAGCGGCTATGACGTGTGTAGAAAAATTAAATCAGACAAAAAGCACAAGTTCGCAAAAATTCTTATGGTCAGTGGTAAGGCCATGATTGAAGATCGGCTGCAGGGATACAAAGCTGGAGCTGATGATTACATCACCAAACCTTTTGTGGATGATGAATTACTTGCTAAACTAAAGGTCTTTTCAAAATTAAAAAAGACAGAGGAAATTGACGAATTAAAAACCGCTATTCTTCAGCTATTTTCCCATGAAACAAAGACACCCCTCAACGGAATCCTGCTTGGCAGTCAGCTGATACTCGATACTCCTGCTATTTCTGAAAAAGTAGCTGAATATGCAAAACTTATTAAAATTTCAGGAGAACGAATCCACGATCTAGTTCGGAAAATCCTCCTTCTTTCAAGTCTCCGAAATAACAGGGAGCTTCTTAAGGGGCGTCAATCTGTCCAAAAATATCTACTTGAATTTGCCAAAAACTCTAATGCTCTGGTAGACGCAAAATGTACGATCACGGTTTCCTGCCCCACTGATTTTATCCTTGAAGTTGATTGGAAGCTCTTCCATGAAGCTTTCCAAGCAGTTGTTGAAAATGGCATTAAATATTCACCTGATGGTGCCTGCGTTAAGCTCTCAGTAACTCAAGATAACAGTAACGTCATTTTTAATGTGGTGGATACAGGTTTAGGCATTGATCCTGAATGTAAAGAAATGATTTTTGACGAGTTCTATTCCCAACACATTGAAAACCATACAAAAGGCACAGCGCTTAGCCTTGCAATAGCCAAGGAAATTATGCGGCTGCATCAAGGGGGACTATACGTTGAAAGCAAAATTGGTGAAGGGTCCAACTTTTTTTTCACACTTCCCGCGTCCCTGGCGTACTAGCACATTTTTTCTAATCTTCCCTGAATATAACTCAAGTTTGTCCTAGCTTGTTCTTCTGATTTATTAATGACTTACGACTGGAAGATGCCATATGTTTTTTGAAAATGAATTGAACCGCCACCTTTATTCACTTAACAGAAAGTTCAGCCCAAAAGAACTTTCTGCATTAATGGATCAGGCTATCATGGACCTTAAAAACCGAAGTGTTGCAGGGGCAGTTATCGTGCCCGCATCATTTCTTCTTGGTGGTTTTGCAACTGATTACGCCTCCGAACAGATGTCTCTTTTTATATTTATAGGATCAATTCTGAGTGTGGCTACTCTTATTCGCATCTCGGCCATCGTTGCTTTTTCAAGACCATCAATTACCAACCGTCATAGTTGGATTGCGGTCTTTTTCTGGTCAAATCTCTTTATGGGCATCAGCTGGGGATTGTTTTCAGCCACAAGTGCTTTCTTTTACCACGACTCCCTCCATATAGCGCTTATCATCATTATCCTTGCCGGCATTGGCGGTGGCTCTATGGTAAGTTACTGTATTTGGGAAATCCTCTCCTATAGCTATCTACTTTCTATTTTAGTGCCCACTGTTCTCGTGGAATTCTATATTGGAAACAATGTCACAATTCCAATTGGTATTGCGGTCAGCTTTTTTCTTATTTTTAATCTTGTGCAGACCAAAATATGGAATAAGCACTACTGGCTGTCCCTGATTAATGAGTTCGTTGTTCAATCAAACGCCATTGAGCTCAAAAAACTCAATGCCCAGTTGAGTGACGAAATTTTGGAACATAAACAAACTGCAAAAAATATTGCTGTTAGTAGCAAAAAACTTCAGGATATTTATAACTCAGCCCACGATGGAATTTTCATTTTTGAACTTAGCGGTCAGGTCATTGATATCAATGAGACGATGTTAAAAATGTTCAACATATCTCGTCAGGATGCCCTTAAATTTGACATTAACCGAAGTTTCCAATCAATCAAAAATAAAAACGTCGACCTGGCGACGATCTGGAAAGAAGCGCTGGTGGGAAACGATCAGGAATTCACCTGGTTGACCAGGACCCAGGATAGAGATGACTACTCAACTGTTCAGGTAAACTTAAAAAGAAGTCAGTGGGGAGACGATTCTGTTATTATTGCAACGGTTCGCGATATTACGTTTCAGGTTGAAGCAATGAGGGCAACCTCCGCCGCCAATCATGCAAAATCAGAATTTATTGCAAACATATCCCATGAGCTTCGCACCCCTATACATGGAATTTTGGGTTATGCCCGTCTCGGCGCCAAACGCTTTGAGGTATTGCCAAAACACAAAATTAATGAATACTTTACAATGATTCAGGAGTCTGGAACCAGGCTGATGACTCTTCTAGACAATGTACTTGATTTTTCAAAGCTAGAAATTGGCAAGATGCGCTACACCATGAGGATGAGTGATTTGTTGCCTCGAATTCATCAGGTGGTAAGGGAAATCAAAGCAAATGCAGCTGAAAAAGAACTAAAATTTGAGATTAAATGTGAGCAGGAACAGCTGATAGCATTTTATGATCAGGAAAAAATTGTCCAGGTTCTACGCAATCTTCTATTCAATGCTGTTAAATTCAGCAACGAACAGAGTTCAATTCAAATTGACTGTATAACGCTAAAGCTTGAAGATCATCCTTCAAAACAACAAATAAGTGTAACAAACCAAGGGATTGCAATTCCTAAAGATGAACTGATTACTATTTTTGATAAATTCATACAGTCTTCAACCACAAATACAGGTGCCGGTGGCACAGGTCTTGGTCTTGCCATTTCTAAACAGATTCTACGAGACCACAACAGTATAATCTGGGCCGAAAACAGCTCGGACGGAAAAACTATCTTTCGGTTTTTACTTCCGATGGGGGAAATTGAGTAACCTAAAACGGTTACCGTGGACAATAATCTTCTCAACTTTCTGATTTGTGCTAAGGAGTAAATGTATCAGGCTGAAGGTGTTATCATTTCAGATTGTTAATCTCTTTGTACAGTTTTACAGAAACATTCTGTGCTTCCTGTAATTCATTACTGGAGAGTATTGTATTTAAAAAATTCGTTGCAGCTACAGCACTCCCATGTCCGTTAGTTGCTGCCACGCTAAACCAGGAATACGCTTTTATCATATCGACAGTTGGCACACCATTGCCAGTGTACCAGAGAATACCCATATTGTACTGAGCTAGGGCATAGCCTTTTCTGGCTGCCTTTTCAAACCAGTAACCAGCTTTTTCATAATCTTTTTCACTTAATTTTCCCGTAAAATAGAGATAGCCAAGTTCACTTTGCGCATCGGGATCACCTCTCTTTGCGGCAAGCTCATACCAGTGCATGGCCTCATCGTAATTTTGAGGAACATTCTGTCCTGTAATAAAAAACTGTGCCAATATTCTTTCAGACTCTTTTGAACTTTTTCCATTAATTGCTGCGTTGTACAGCCATTTAAATGCCTCTCCGGTATCCGTTTGGACCCCCATTCCTTTCATATACATACCGCCGACGATAAACATAGCATCCACATTTCCTTTTTTGGCTGCTTTTAAATAGAGATTAAAAGCCTTACGGAGATTTTTGGGGGTACCATGTCCATAGTAATACTTCTGAGCAACTGACATCGTAGTTTCGACTGCAAAAGCAGTGCTTTCTGTAACCATCACAAGAGAAAAAAGAAGGAACAGTATGCGTAATTTAAAAAAATAAAATACGAGGCGCTTCATTATCCGGAGTGCTCCCTAAGTTTTGAATAAGGAAATAATATATGGCGGTTTTCGTGTTTCTTCTAACCTGAAGATTTCAAAAACATGATTGCCTGGAAAGGAACTCTAGTTTGCCTTAAAAGCAGAAAGCCATTCCCATTGATTGTAAAAAGCAGTGGTACAATGATTTATTTTTTAGTATAGATAATTTTAGTAATATTTGTAAAGTTAATTAGAATAACCATTTTTACTTATTAGGATTATTATGAATTCCCCCGCTTTTGTTTCCAAAATAACCATTTTTTTATTAGCGTTCTTTCTCAGTTCCAGCCTCAGTTTTGCACAAACTGTCAGCGTCAAAAAAGATAATGTGAATGTGAGAAGCGGTCCAGGAAAAAGCTTTCCGGTTTCCATGGAGCTTTTTAAGGGATACCCTTTAAAGGTCCTTGAAACAAAGGGAGACTGGCAGAAAATCAGTGACTTTGAAAATGATAGTGGCTGGATTTATTCACCACTTCTTGTACCAGGTACAACGGTGATCGTTAATGGAAAAATATCTGTTAACATGCGGTCTAAACCGAACACCACTGCTCCGGTCGTTGCAGATGTGCTCCGCGGGGTGATACTCACAAAAATTTCCACAGAAGGAAAGTGGGTTAAAGTACGTCATAGTAAGGGGGCTGTTGGTTGGATTTACAGTCCGCTTCTCTGGCCCTGATACCAGTCTTATTCACATATGATTCAGTGCGATTCTCTTCTATTTATACTTATAAAAGAGAGTCGCATTTTTGTTTGTAAACTTTTGTTATTGGTGAGGCGAGGTCAACTGGCAGCCTGACTATCTTGCCCGCCTTATTAGCAAACAGAAAAAAACCGTTTTCCAATCCATGGATAAATAAATCTCTGGTTATCGCCACATCCTCTGTACAATATTGAGTTAACAATTCCATTTCCCCTCTTTTATACCACTCAAGAGCCTGCAGACCATCTCCGGACTTTTCAGTTCCTAGTGTATGCTTGGCCAACCTATCAAGACTTAAGCGATATCCAAGCCTCTCTTTAACAATGTCTAAAAGATCAAGAATTTCCATCTTGTTTAAATCGTAGCCGCCATACCCGGAAAGAACAGAATTATCAAAACGGCGGTTATTAAAACCAATGACGAGATCAAGGCCTAAAAGATGCTCAATAAGCTTTGTGACCTCGCTTTCCTGATAACTGACAAAATCATCAAGTGCTGAGTCGTACACCACTCCAACCGACATTCCCATTTGGGAAGCATTATGCCAACCGCCAACGTCACTGGCTGAATATTTTGTTTCTAAATCAAAGACACCGTAATGAATTTGAAGATCGGCAGCCCTTACTCTTGCACCCGATGGTTCCTGCTTATTTATTGTAGGAATAGAAATTTTGTGATCTCTCCATTCAATAATACAGATATTGCCAGGGTTCTCCAGAAGCTTAATAAGTGTTATGCACGCAGCTTTATCGATAGGCCTGTTACCAGATCCGCATTTAGGAGAATGAACACAGGAAGGGCAGCCTGTCTCACAGTCGCATGAGACAACGGTTTTTTCAGTTTGGTGCAAGAGTTCCTCAATACGCAAAAAAGCCTCACTGCAGAGACCTATTCCACCGGGATAGGCATCATATATAAATATGGAAGCCCCTGGCGTCTGATGATGAGCGGAACATGAAATACCACCAATATCATTGCGATCACAAAGGACCAAAAGTGGTATCATTCCAATCATTGCGTGTTCAAGAGCATGAATAGCGCCCATAAAATGGAGTTGGTTGTCCTCCATCGTATTCTTTGTACATTCGGGTATTTCAAGCCACAACCCAATGGTCTCTAGCTGCTGTTCTGGAAGGTCAAGCTGGACCGAAGATATCAGCTTATTCGTCCTATTACTGCGCATCTGATATCCTGTGATTTTTTCACGCACCATCAGTCTTCCAAGGCTGACTCTATATCCCTTGAAAAGCTTTGTGCTTTGTGTTTCCAGGATATCAGTATGTTTTTCACTGATTGGCCGAGTATGGTAATTGCCATCAAAAAGAGAGACAACAATTTCATGACCCTCTAAATCACATTTTTGAACAAGCCATGTACTTGCTGAATGAAGATAAATGGCCCCCTGATGACATTCCTTAAGAGCACGACCTGAATCAATACTGCCTAAAATTTCACCATTATCCTCTCTGATGATTTGTAACTGCTTTCCACTTCCTCTAAGACTGACCAACCTTTGCGGGAATTTTCGGGTAGCAACCCACTCTTCCCCGCTAGCAGTTTGCAGTAACGTCCCTTGCCAGACGAGCTGCTGAACAGCATTTTTAATCGGAGCAGGAAAGCCCGCTAGTTCATTGCGATCAAGCGTCAGTTCGGCTGCGGCACAATGAAGATGCTGTTCCATAACCGTGCCATTAAATGGATTTAGGATGGCAGATTCCATGGGTCTTTTGAAAAAGTCGTGATAATTTTTCATGAAATACTGATCCAGCGCGTCTTCCTGAGCCACTAAAACAATTGCAGATTCACGAACTCCCCTACCAACTCTTCCGCCTCGTTGCCAGGTTGCCATAATTGATCCGGGATACCCGGCGAGTAGGCAGATATCAAGGTTTCCAATATCAATTCCGAGTTCAAGTGCCGAAGTTGAGATAACTCCCAGCAATTTCCCGGAGCTCAAATCGCGCTCAATTTCACGCCTCTCTTCAGGCAAAAAACCTGATCTATAGGCACGTAATTGAGGAGCCAGATCGCCAAAATTTGGTTTTGTCCACATGGTGATTAATTCGGCCATTTTACGTGAACCTGTATAGACAATGGTCCGCAATCCTCTTTTTAAAGACGCTTCAAGCAACTTGCTTACGGAATGTGCAGCACTGTTCCATGGGTTCAGGAATAGCATATTACGCTTGGACCTTGGAGCTGAGCCAAGACTTATGCTTTGCACGGGTTTGCCTATAAGTTGCTCACCAAACTGCTCGGGATTGCCAATAGTAGCCGAGAGAAGTATAAAGACCGGACGAACACCATACAGCGCAAGGACGCGTTGTAATCGCTTTAACACCCATGACATATGCGAGCCGAAAATCCCGCGATATACATGAATTTCATCAATAACAACAAATTGTAACTGCTTAAAATAGTGCGCCCACTTTTCATGGTAGGGAAGAAACGATAGATGGAGCATATCCGGATTACTAATGAGTATATCAGGCGGATTCTCTCTTATTTTACGACGGTGCCAGGCTGAGGTATCACCGTCATAAATAGCAGCGAGATTTACACCATCCCCGTTCCCCTTATTTTTAAAGAGAGATTTAAACTTTTTCAATACCCGTAGCTGATCCTGGGCAAGAGATTTTAATGGAAAAATATAAAGTGCTTTGGCTGCCTCAGTACATAAGAGTCTTTCAAGTATTGGCAGATTATAAATCAGACTCTTTCCGGATGATGTGGGAGTTGCGACAACAACATCTTCACCAGATTGAATAATCCTGTATGCCTTTTCCTGATGTAAATAGAGTTGATCGATCCCTTGGTTATTAAGACAGCGGACAAGCTCTTTAGGAAGGGAGGATGGAAAACCTGCATATTCACCCTTTTCTTCTGGAAACGACTTATGACAGACTACCTGGGGGCCAAATTTAGGTGAGTTTTTGAGGGCGTGGATATATTCAGAAACGGATTTATGAGGCTTGTTTAATGTTTCTGGAGCCATTTTTCTATGGGATAGCTTGCCTAAACAAGGTAGAGTGCCTATTCTTCGGGGGAAGGAATAAATTAAATACTTTCATATAATTTTGAATACCAATATACAATGATCAGTATAGCAACTTTAGGGCCGCATGGCTCAGACGGATATAGGGCGGCGCACCAGCATTCTCCGGATGCCAAGCTTATTCTTTATACCCGTATTCCGGACATAATCAACGCCTTTCTCGACGAAGAGGTCGATTTCGCTTTTGTTCCAATTTACAATACTCGTGAAGGTGAAATCAAAGAATACTTCCGCTTGCTGGAACTCCTGACCGAAGGATACTGGGTCGACAATCTGGTACTTCCCATTCATCTCTCCTTTGGCTCCTTGAAACAGGATGCGTCCACTGCTCCTCCTTCAAAAATAATTGGTCGAGGTTCCGTCTTTAAACAGTGTGAAGATTATATCAGTGAGCACTATCCAGATGCCACTCTCATGTCTGTCCCGGATATCGGGCTTGCCATGGATGACATTAAGGAACACAATAGATTTGATTATGGAATCGTTGATTCCGAAGAACTTTTACTAGAGCATGGATTTGCAATTCTGGATCGTGAGATCGCGGCACATAACAGAACCCGCTTTGCCATACTTGGTGCAAATCTGAGTGGTTCCACAGGATATGATGCCACTGCCGTTATTACTCGTCCGCTGAAGGATCGGGTTGGAATGCTTGTTGACATACTGGGTGAATTCACTAAACGCGGTATCAATATTCTTGATCTGCGCTCAGAAAATGACATTAAGACACAGAAACTCCAGATCTATCTTGAGATTGAAGGACATGTCGGAAATGAACTTCTTAAGGATGCCCTGAGAACCATTGAAGAAGATGTCATTCAAGAAGAGAATAGCCTTCGTCTGCTTGGTTCTTTTCCGCGTGTCGATATGCGGGTTAAGAAAATAAAGTCATTTGGTTTTATCGGTTCCGGAGCGATGAGTGAATGGTTTGCAGATCGGCTTGAAAATGAAGGCTATCAAACAGTAATGACTGGGCGCTCAACCATTCTCTCGTCTGAAGAGATGATACCCACCGTTGATGTTGTTGCCATCTGTGTCCCGATTTCCGTCACCGTTGCAACGATAGAAAAATATGGGCCGTTGCTACAGGATGGACAGGCCCTGCTGTTGCTCGCCGGTGAATCCGAGCAGACACTTTTTGCGGCAGAAGAATGTACTAGCCATGGTGTGGAACTTATGCTGGTTCATAACCTATGGGGACCACAGGCGCAATCTATGAAGGACAAGAATGCCAGCGTGGTTCGAACGCCTCGCAGTGGCTCTTTCTGTTCCGAATTCGAGGCGTTTTTATATAAACATGGTGCGGATATTTCGCAGGATAGTCCCACTCAACATGATCTCTTAATGGGGGTGGGCCAGAAATTACCAACAACCATCTCTACTGCACTTGCAATGACCCTGAAACAGCATGCAATTGCTTGTGCAGATATTGGAACCCATTCAACGCTTACCTCCCTCTATGGAATTCTTGCCATGGCAAGAATTCATAACCAGAATCCGAGAACCTATGCTGAAATCATGGCAACCGGTGGGGATGGAAGAAAAATAGTACGAAGCTTTGCCAGGAATCTGCTTCAGGTTGTAGATATGGCTGAAGAACAAAAAATTCCCGAATTATGTGACCTGATCGAAAACAGTCGTTCCCATCTTTCACCAGAATTCCTCGCCGAACATATGACACGTTCAAAGGCCGTTGATACTGTACTCACAAAGAGTGGGAAATAAGCTTGTGGAACGACAATCTGAAAAAGAAACTCAAGAAGAGTCACACAAGCCAAAAGACCCTGGAAACAAAATACTGCTAGTGATAGTAATATCTGCCTGGGCGCTCTTCTATGTATTTATGGGGGCAAACGGAGGGGGCTGAGGCACTTCTTTCCTTCGGTCAGAAGGAGCACAGTGTTCAGTACCTGAAAATTTCAATGAAACTGATTCTTCCACTGCAAAGTAGAAGATTATACTTATTAACAAGGAGTAGGAAATGGTTATTCAAAATTTAAGTGTTCTTGAGGAAGTGCATATCTGTCCAGATTGCAATGCTGAAATGTTCTGCTGTGAGGCTCCTCCTGTGCATGTCGGAGATGGCCTTGGCTGGGGGTCTGAAGTTCTTTTTATCTGTCTTAACGATGAGTGTCCGACATTTACGGGTGGTTGGGAGAAGGTGGAAGTCAACTACGGTCACAAGGCAACTTTTCGGAGTATGCAGTTACCTGGTTCCACCGAACAAAATGTTATGATGGTTGCCTCCCAAATTGCTTTTACGGGTTCAATTGTTAACCCTGAAGAGATGAGAGAACAGAATGAACGCTATAACATTGAGAAAAAAGCTATCGCAGCACTTGATAGTTGTCTGGAAAACAAAGATATTGCCTCTGTGATGACTCTGATCCTTGATGAATCAGCAAGACCATCAGGACGTTCGCGTGCTATTGATCTTTTAGTCCAGCTAAATGATCTGTCATGTATTGATGCTATTCGAAACCATACTTTTCGAAATACCGAGTATGAGCAGAAAACGAACATGGTGATTAGTAAGCTTTTAAAAGATAATTTCCAGAAGGAATGTCCCTATTGTGCCGAACTTATCAAGGCACAGGCAAAGAAATGTATGCACTGTAAAGCTGATTTATAAATTTAAATCTTGCCAAAAATCTCGACAAAGGTTATAAAAGACAGCGAATTTTCAGGCGGTGGGTGTAGCTCAGTTGGTGGTAGCACCTGGTTGTGGCCCAGGAGGTCGTGGGTTCAAGTCCCATCACTCACCCCATTCATTAATAAGAGTTTCAGGCCTCGTACCTGAAACTCTTTTTTTTTTAAAATAATATCTATGAAATCAATATATATAATTACTACTTTCCTGATTTGTACACTTCTGAATGGTTGTTCGTCCAGCAGGCTTCTCTCAAGCCGAACTGACTCTTCGTTTGATAACGCATCCATCTCCACTATTCTAGTGGTTGGTATTGCAGAGGATGAAACAAAACGTCGTATCTACGAAAATACATTTGTTGGCAGTTTTCAGGCAGCAGGGAAAAAAGCCGTTGCAAGTTATACCGTCAGTAAACAGAGTATTGAACCAACCGAAGAGGCACTTCGGGCGGCTCTCAAAAAGAGTGGCGCTGCAACAATTCTTATCACCCACCTGGTACATGAAAATGAAAAAAGCTTTTACCAGCCGACCAATATGGTGATTGGAACAAACAGTTATCCCACCGGGCTCTACCATTATTATCCCTTTATCTACAATTCCGTCTATTCTGCAGGAAATTATGTAAGCACTACCAAGGTGGTGCTCGAGACAAGCTTGTATAAGGTCTCAACTGAGAAACTTATCTGGACAGCACGTTCAGAATCCATAGACCCCGTTATGACCCGGAAATATTATCAAGAATTAATTGATCTCTTTATTCAGGACATGGGTAAGAACAATATACTTTAGTTTTCGTAAAAACTACCCTTTAACACCATGACATTTCATTGTAAAAATTATGATATCGTAGAGGATAGATGTAAACGACTTCATGGGGAATGTGCTCCTGGTAGACGCGGATGCGTCGTTGAAGGACGTGTTGCTCTCAGCGAAGAACTCGAAGAGAAAATTAAAGCATTGGATGGAACTCTCTCCGAAGAGTTCCTCGAATCTCTGAAAAAAAAGTAGCCACGGATAAAGTATCCATGGCTACTCTGCAGTTTTCTTTCTAAATCTCGGCGTTTCGTTTCTGTTTCTTAGCAAAATTTGCTGCTTCCATTCCGGCAATACACCCTTCCCCCACTGCCTTCGCCATCTGATACGGATGGCCGGTTATATCACCAGCGGCGTAAACACCGGGAACATTGGTTTCTGTTTTTTTGTTAGTATCGATATGACTCATGGTATCGATATCGAGTTGAATACCAAGTTCAAGTGCGAGCTCCATCGCCCCTTTTGCGCCAAGCTCAATAAAAACACCATCGAGTTCCAAGCTGTCACCGTTTTCGAGTACTAGTGTCTGGACCGCATCTTCTCCAGCTATTTCAGAGACCCAGGTGTTGCTCACATTCTCAATGGAGGATTCCTCTAGTTTAGCGATAAGTTCAGGTGATGCTACGAGTTCCTTGTTTACAAGATATACTTTACTTGCATAACCTGTCAGAGTGAGTGCTCCATCTATTGCCGCACTGGCATTGCCAACAACTGCAACGGTGGTATTTCTAAAAAAATTGGCATCACAGTCAACACAATAGGACACCCCTTTTCCGGAAAATTCCTTTTCGCCAGGAACCTTCAACTTTTTTCTCGAGGTGCCGTTAGCAAAAATCAAAGATCTTGTTAACACAGTAACTCCGCTTTCAAGCTCAAGTCCAAACCCTTCGTCATCCTGATGAACCTTTAAAACATCATCATCCATAACATCTGCACCGAAATGCTTAACCTGATCCATCCCTGCAACGAGTAGTTCTTCGCCTGTCTTAACTCCTTCAACACAGGCGTAGTTTTCAACATGTGCCGAGAACAAAGCACTCCTTTCAATTCTACCAAGTAGAAGTACATCACATTTTTTGCGAACTGAATGAATTGCTGCCTGAATTCCAGCAGGTCCAGCCCCAATTATTACAACATCTTTTCTTTGTTCCATTGCTTAACTCCGATTAAAAAAATATAAATTATAAAAGTGCAAGTAACTCTTCAGCAGCCCCGAACTATGGCCATTTTGACCTTCTCGAATAACTTTAGTATGCTTCAAAGCCTCAAATGAACGAATTTGAAGCACTGCTAAACAGTTACTGTTCTGAAGTGAGGATATTTTTTTACCCTCGCTGAATAGTTACAAGTGTATTAACCTTGAATTTTATTTCAAATTGGCATAAAGCTGACTATTTGGCCATGAGTGCACTATGCTTTTTTATATCAACAACAAATAACGACTCAATTATACTCACCCTCTCTCTATCAGTCAATCTGCCAATATGGAAACTACACAACCAAGAATTGTAATTACAGGTGTTGGACTTGCCGCCCCAAATGCGGACAATCTCAAAACCTATCGTGAAAAGTTACTTGCCGGTACCAGCGAAATTACCGAAATTGATTTACGCTATTTTGGAAAGGCCCCAGCAGGTATTTGTACTTTTCCGGAAACCAAATATAGAAAAAAGAAAGAGAACAAACGAGGTACACGTGCAGGGTGCCTATCTGTTTACTGCGCAAATGAAGCACTCGCGGATGCTAAACTTGATATAGATCATTATAAGCGTTCTCGTATTGGCGTCTATACTGGTCTTACCGAACATGGCACCATTGAGACTGAAAATGAAGTGTTTAACATTAGTAAATATGATTACAATGTTGACTACTGGACACACCACCACAATCCGCGTACTGTCTTGAACAATCCGGCTGGCGAAATCACAATGAACCTTGGTATTACCGGTCCCCACTATTCTATTGGTGCTGCCTGCGCTGCAGGAAATGCTTCGCTAATACAGGGGGTTCAAATGATGCGCTTGGGTGAAGTTGATATGGCGCTTGCTGGCGGTATTTCAGAATCAACAGGATCTTTTGGTATTTTCGCCAGTTTCCAGGCACAGGGCGCACTTGGTTCTGCAGATGACCCTCGCAGGGCTTGCCGCCCGTTTGATACATCCCGAAATGGAATCACCGTTTCTGAAGGTGCCTGTATTTACGTCCTTGAACGATTAGAAAGTGCTCTTGAGAGAGGTGCCAAGATTTATGCTGAAATAGTCGGTTATGCGATGAATTCAGATGCCCGTGATTACGTCCTGCCCTTTCACGAAAGGCAGACAGAATGTATGGAACTTGCTCTTGAAAGAGCTGGGCTTGAACCAAAAGATATCGATATTATTAATACCCATGCCACGGGTACCAAACAGGGTGATGTTGAAGAGTGTAAGGCTATCAGAAATCTTTTTGTTGATGCACCTGATACCTATATAAATAATACTAAATCCATAATTGGTCATGCAATGGGGGCAGCCGGTGTTCTGGAGCTTGCTGGAAACCTTCCAGCATTTGATGACAACCTTGTCCACCCCAGTATAAACTGCACAGATCTTGATCCTGAATGTCAACTCAACAATATGGTTTTCGACAAACCTAAAAAGCTTAAATCGGTCGATACTATCCTGAATAATTCCTTTGGTATGATTGGAATCAATTCAGTAATCATAGTGAAAAAGGTCAAATAATCAATAGGTTGTGAATAAAAGCTATCTTTCTGAAAAAAAAGATAAAAAAAATGTTCTGGTATGGTATATTGCGCAATTTGTCACTGCGATAAATTTATTTTTATATTTAAAAAGTACCACGGGCTACGGCCGGAGACATATATATGACACGCGATGCAATCAAAAACTTAATCCTTGAAATTATTGAAGATATTGATGAGGATGCCGACTTCGACACTCTTCAATCGGACAAACCATTACGTGACCAGCTTGACCTTGACTCGATGGATTTTCTTGATATCGTGATGGAGTTGCGCAAACGTCACAAGCTACAAATCCCTGAAGAAGATTACCCGGAACTTGCCACCCTTGATTCCTGCGTGAATTATCTGGAACCACTACTTGCCGACGCATAACAGGTGCATGTCCCACTAATAATTATCGGCGGCGGTCTCTCAGGGCTTGCCGCCGCTCTTCGTTTTGCCCGTTTTATTCCAGATGTTTTACTCCTCGAACAACACTCCCGTGTTGGTGGACTCAACTCCTACTACTATAGAAACAACAGGCTGTTTGAGACCGGACTCCATGCCATTACCAACTATGCCTCCCCTAATGAAAAAAATGCCCCGCTTAACAGGCTCCTTAGGCAACTAAAAATTAAACGTAAAGAGCTTGAACTGCATCAGCAGAATAAAAGTGAAATTCGTTTTATTAATAAGCAGTCCCTCTCTTTTTCAAATGATTTTTCTCTGCTCGACAGTGAGATTAAAACGAAGTTCCCCTCTAGTCATAAGGGGTTCCGAAAGCTTCTTCTCCTAATAAATAGCTATGACCCATTCAAACCAGTTCCTTTTATATCTGCAAAAATAATTATCGAGGAACACCTGCAAAATCCCCTTCTTACGGATATGCTTCTCTGTCCGCTGATGTACTATGGCTCCTCCATTGAAAATGATATGGATCTTGGCCAGTTTGTTATAATGTTCAAGGCCATCTTTGAAGAAGGAATGTTCAGGCCAGGCGGGACAATTAAGGACTTTCTTGACTTATTACTCCATCATTACCATTCATATGGAGGAGTAATAAGAACAAAAACAGGCGTAAAACAAATCATCTCCACTGGTAAAAAAGTTTCAGGGGTCATTCTGGAAAATGGCGATGAAATCAGTTGTGATTATCTACTGTCAACCATTGGCTCCGAAGAGACGTTTACCCTTCTTGGCAAGGATTCCGGCATCAAGCAGATGATTCGTCTTGGCTTTGTGGAAACAATCTTTGAAGTGGACCCTGTAACTAAATTATCAAGTGGTCATGATAACACTATAATTTTCTATAATAATGGAAGTGAATTTCGATACCAGCAACCAGAGCAATTGGTAGATTTTAATTCAGGTGTTATCTGTATGCCTCAAAATTTCCAGGATCTGCCAGCCTGCCCGTATAAAGAAGTACGAACCACCCATCTGGCAAATTATGAGTATTGGGCTAGGGGGGCAAGCAACAGATCCGCCTACATAAAGGCAAAAGATAACACTGCCGGTAGCTCCCTCTCTGTAGCCGAGAAAATACTTGGTAATTTCGCCGAAAACATAGTATATCGTGATACTTTCACACCACTGACGATTAAGCGATTTACCGCTAAAAAGAAGGGTGCGATTTATGGAAATCCCATAAAAATAAAAGATGGTGATATTGGCTATGATAATCTCTTTCTTGCCGGAACGGATCAGGGGTTTCTTGGTATTATCGGTTCCATGATGAGTGGAGTTTCGATTATTAATCAACATATCTTGCCACGCCTCTAATTCACCTCTCTGATAAACATTTTCTTACCAACTAATTATTGATTATTATGCCCGTTTCTTTCTCGCAAGCTGCAAACAAATATGACGTTATTGTAATAGGATCAGGTCTTGGAGGACTCACCTCCGCAAATAGGCTTGCCTACTGTGGATACAAGGTCCTTCTCCTTGAATACCATAGCCAACTCGGCGGCCTTGCCACCTGGTTCAAACGCAAAGGACATATTTTTGATGTCTCCCTCCATGGATTTCCTTATGGGATGGTTAAAACCTGTAAGAAATACTGGAATAAGGAGATAATGAATTCCATTGTTCAGCTGAAAAATATTATTTTTGACAATCCTCAATTTAAGCTCAAAACAACTTTTGACCGTCTGGATTTCACAGAAAAGCTGAACAAACAATTTAAAATTCCTCTCTCCGTTATCGATTCCTTTTTTACCAGAGTTGCCGGGATGAATTTCTATGACGATCAGTCAATGACGACCAGAGAACTCTTTAATCAATTTTTTCCTGGGCGCAGTGATGTGCACCGCTTACTTATGGAACCAATCAGCTATGCAAACGGTTCCACACTCGATGATCCTGCGATAACCTATGGAATTGTCTTTTCAAATTTTATGAACAAAGGTGTCTTCACCTTTGAGGGTGGCACAGATAAACTTATTGGAATGATGACCACCGAACTTGAAAAGAACGGTGTAACCATCTGTACCAACGCAAAAGTTGATCGAATTGTTGTGGATAAGGGGCGAGTACGAGGCGTTGAATGCCAGGGCCGGATGATAGAAGCTGGCTCCGTTGTCTCAAATTCCGGTATCACCAATACCATCTACAACCTCACCGACAGAGATTCTTTTTCCGATGATTTTATGGAAAAAGCCGATGCTATTCGGGTAAACAACTCTTCGTGTCAGGTTTATATGGGCGTAAAAAAAGAAGAGAAAATAGGTGATATTGGTGACCTTCTCTTCACCTCAACAGCCCAAGAATTTGATTCATCCGAGCTTCGTGATTTTAAAACTCAGTCCAAAACATTTTCGGTCTATTACCCGAAGACCAGACCAGGTCACAACAGATATACGATTGTTGCCTCAATGAACTCAAATTTCAGTGATTGGGAAAACTTTACCGACGAAGAATATGCTTTAGAAAAGCAGACCCTTATTGATCGTACCCTGGTCGATTTGAATCGATATTTCCCCAATGCCAGAGAAAAACTCGACTGGATTGAAGCAGCTACTCCTCGTACTTTTAACCGCTACACCCTCCATACCAACGGAACTTCCTTTGGTACAAAGTTTGAAGGACTCGATATATCACGAAATATATTCAAAGAAGTTGGTGGTCTTTTCCATGTCGGATCCGTTGGAATTATTATGTCCGGTTGGCTTGGAGCTATTAATTACGGTGTGATTGTTTCAAATGATGTCGATGCCTATATGCGTGCCAGAGATTAGAAATATGCAGAATTTTGAAGGACAAAAAGTTGTTATCAGCGGAGCAAGTCGTGGAATAGGTAAGGCCATTACCCTTGCATTTCTAGAGCAGGGTGCCACGGTGATTGGAGTATATGGTGGCAATACTCAGGCAGCGGAGTTATTTCTTTCTGAATGTTCTGCCCATACTGGCAGGCTCGAACTTCACCAGTGTGATGTCGCAGATGAAAACCAGGTGACAGCGTTCTTTACTCAACTCGAAGAAAAGTATGACTCCATTGATGTACTTATTAATAATGCTGGTGTCCGTCGAGATAAACTTCTTGCCCTAATGGATCAAAAAAGCTGGCAGCAGGTTATTGATGTAAATCTTACCGGTACTTTCAATATGTGCCGTTCAGCTGTCCTGCTCATGATGAAAGAGAAATATGGACGTATCGTCAACATCACCTCTCCTGTGGCAACACTTGGATTTGCTGGACAAACAAACTATGGTGCTTCAAAGGCCGGACAGATTGGGCTCACAAGAAGTTTGTGCAAAGAAACCGCCAAAAAGAAAATCACTATAAATTGTGTTTCTCCTGGTTTTATAGATACTGAACTTATTGATGATTTATCGCCCGAACAGCTAAAAGCCTATAAAAAGAGTGTCCCCATGAAAAGATTCGGAACTGTATCCGAGGTGGCGTCTGCTGTATTGTATCTTGCATCAAAAGAAGCTGGCTACATTACCGGAGCAGTACTTGATGTTAATGGAGGTCTCTAAAAAGGTGATTCCAGATGTAAACATTTATGATCTCATTCCACATCGTCCTCCTTTCTTATGGGTTGACTCGATAGTAGAATTTGAAGAGAAAACACTTATTACCGAAAAAAAAATATCTGCCGATCTTGATGTTTTCCAGGGCCATTACCCTGACCACCCTATACTTCCAGGTGTGCTTCTCTGTGAAGCAATTTTCCAAACCGGCGCGCTCCTGATTGCGCTCTTACAGCGTGACAACGATGATCCCAAAGCAGGTGTTCCTGTCCTTACCCGTGTCGAAGGGGTGAAGTTTAAAAGGCCGGTTTATCCTGAGGATATTATCCGAATGAAAGTTGTGCTCAAAGAAACACTTGGCGGAGCTTGGTTTCTCAAAGGAACACTCAGAGTCGATAATAAGGTTGCAGTACAGAGCAATTTCGCCTGTACCCTAACTCAACTATCATGAAAATAGAGAACGACCTAGAGCCACTATTTATCTGTATTTTTTGTGATCAAAGGACCGCAGAACTCCACGGCCGCTGACAGAATGCATCCGTAATCTGCACGGCGTGCGGAATGGAAAGTCAAGTTCACCTTTATCAGGAACAACTTGAGCAGCATATTCGATATTTATGTAAAATTGCTGATGATTGACCTTTTTTTAAAGGTGTAATATAAATATCAAGAACTCTTATTCTCTTTTATATCTTTTAAGGAAATTAAATAGTGCAACTTTCAATCACTGATATGATTATGCATGCCGGGCCCATGGGGCAGATGGTAATGCTGACGCTTTTACTCTTTTCACTTTCATCCTGGTCCATCATTTTCATGAAAACCAGGATGTTCAAAAAAGCAGTTCGTGAAACCGATGAATTTCTCGATGCATTTTGGTCATCCAAAACGTTAAATGATGCAAATGATGCTGCCGCTGCTCACCCTTTAAGCCCTGAAGCTGCTATTTTTCAGGCTGGATTCACTGAACTTCAAAAAATCAATAAGATCAGAAATCGTGAAGATGGTAGTACCGATAACGAGCCACTTGAAATGCAGCTTGCGACCATGGATAATCTTAAACGTTCTATTCGCAAAGCTGAATCACAGGAAGTAGCAGACCTTGGTAGATCACTTTCTTTTCTGGCAACAACAGGATCTGCCACACCATTTATAGGACTATTTGGTACCGTCTGGGGCATCATGTCATCATTTCATGATATTGGAATGCGTGGATCAGCTTCTCTTGCCGTCGTTGCACCTGGCATATCCGAAGCGCTTGTTGCTACTGCGGCCGGTCTTGCTGTCGCAATTCCCGCGGTAATTGCCTATAATTATTTTGCAAATCAACTCGGTGACATTGAAAATGAAATGCATAACTTTTCAACGGATTTTTTAAATCTTGTTGAGAGAGATCTTCTGAGTCGTGTCTAGGGGATAATATGGGGTTTAATAGTGGAAAAAGAGGCGGACTGGTTTCAGAGATCAATGTAACGCCACTGGTTGATGTTATGCTGGTATTGCTCATCATTTTCATGGTTACTGCCCCCATGATGACACAGGGACTCGAAGTAGACCTGCCTGAGACCACAGCCAAATCACTGCGACAGAAAGAAGAACCGGTAATCGTTACACTCGATCAGAATGGAAAGATAATGCTCGGCAAGATAGAGGTTAGCCAGACGCTGTTTCGTCAGCAGTTGATCAAACAGCATGGAAAGAATACTGATCAGCCTATTTTTCTAAAAGCCGACAAAAATGTCACTTACGGCACCGTAGTCATACTTATGGCCGATATTAAAGCTGCGGGTTTTGATAAACTTGGAATGATTACTGAACCAAAACAAGAGTCACGTTGACTGTGTTCAAGGAATATCAATTCAGACCGGCTGCTCCCAGTTGGAAAATACCATTTAATATTGCTGTTATCAGCCATGTCCTGATTTTCGCAACCGCCATAGTTCTACCAGAATACATTCAGAAAAAGCCCATCATTCCAGATTTTTTAACTGTTGATCTTGTCAATATCGCAGCTCCCTTGTCCCCATCTGTCCAGCAAAGCACCCAGGCATCTCCAAAGCAGAAAGTTACTATTCAGAAGTTACAGCCCGTTGCTTCAAGGAAAACTGCCCCCATTGCTCCCATTGCACCAGCAATCGTACCAGAGACGCCAACTGAGCCGATAAAAGCGATCTCTATTAAGCCTTTAAGGCGGAAGGTGAAAAAAAAGATAGTGGTTGATACTCGAGCCAGTGATAGGGAGCGACAACGTGCAAAAGAGCGCAAGAGACAACAACAGATACTGGCAAACCAACGCCAGCAACTTCAGCAAGATGCTAAAAGACAGCAGGCTTTAGCCGACGCCGAAGAAGCCGCTGCCAATGACGCCGTCAAAGCTCTTCGAAAGATGCTCCAGGCGGACTCAGCTGTTGCCGCTGCGAAAAAGAATTCTCAAGCCACGGCTGGAAGGCCAGGCGGTGGATCAAGCAGCGTTATAGAAAGCCAGTATCAGGCATCAATTGAAAACAGACTCAGTCAACATTGGGCTTTACCTGAAATTAAACCATGGAATCCATCTCTTTCTGCCCGTGTTGTGATACATATTGGGAAAAATGGTTCGATCAGCAGTCATAATTTTGAAAAACGCTCAGGTGACAGAGTCTTTGACCAGTTTGTCAGCAGAACTATCCAGGAATCGAATCCACTCCCTCCAATACCAGGTGCGATGAAAGTCTCCAAGTACTCCATTGGCCTCCATTTTACCCCTGGGCAAATACAGTAAGCATTCTTTTCCCCGGATGAAAATGGTTGACTGCAATTCACAAACATTTATAATCTATATTATAAAAAAAATATCTCTTCTCAACATTATATAAATCCTATGAAATCAAAATTTTTAATTATATTCATTTTTCTGTTCACTCTCTTGGCACACAGCGTATCCGCCAAGGAAATTACCTATATTGATATCAGCTCTCCCGACGCTAGAAGAATTAATATTGCTGTCCCATGGTTTGTCAACAGTGAGCAACCCTCACGTCTTCAGACTCTTGGCAGAGATCTTGCTGATACCTTAGGAAGATCGCTTGCTTTTCATGGCATTTTCAATCTTCTCTCAGCTGAGCAATATGGTAAACGACAGGACGCCAACTGGAAAACCCTCGGTGCTGACTTCGTGGTTCTCGGCAGCTATACCCTTTCCACTGCTGGTATCAAAATGGAAATTCGGCTTCTCGATGTTGCCGGTGGCGATATGCTTATGGGAAAACGGTATGACGGAACCAGAAGCCTTGAGCAGAGTATGCTGTTTCGTTTCACAGATGCAGTTATAAAAGAGATGACTGGTGAAAATGGTATCGCTTCCTCACAGATCGCTTTTGTTTCCGACAAAAACGGCTTTAAAGAAGTCTATTTAACAGATATTCTTGGTAAAAAAACAAGACAGATTACTCGTCATAAAAATCTTGTTGTTTCTCCACGATTCCTGCCCGGTGGAAGATTCCTCACCTACACCTCTTATCATTCAGGGAATCAGAACCTCTATATTACCGACCTCAAACAGAGTAGCACAACCCGGCCCCTTTCCAGACGCAGAGGAATGAATCTTGCTCCCGCTTGGTCACCCGACGGAAAACGTATGATTCTCACTCTCAGTAAAGATGGTAATCCTGACCTTTTCCTCCTTGATCGTAAAGGGGAAATACTAAAACAACTGACTAGACGTTCGGGAATCAATGTTTCACCCGCATGGTCGCCCGATGGAAAACGGATAGCTTTTGTGTCTGATAGAAGTGGACGTCCTCAGGTATATATTATGAACCTCAAAAATAATAAGGTTCAAAGGATTACCTTTAAAGGGCGTGAAAATGCAGAACCCAGCTGGTCTCCTAAGGGAGACTTGATTGCTTATTCTAGTCTTACGGATGGGTCGTATCAAATTTTCACCATCTCTCCAAGACCTAGTTCCGCCCCCCGACAGATTACCACTGATACTGGACATCATGAATCACCAAGCTGGTCCCCTGATGGGAAACAGATTTTATTTTCACTTCGCAAAGGACAGAGTCAAAAGATTTATTCTATCCTTAAAAATGGCTCCAGCATGAGACAATTATTTAACATACAGGGTAACCAAACTTACCCTCAGTGGAGTATAAGCTACAATTAAACCTTTATTGTTAAGAGCCTTAGTCGCCTAAATAATCCTATGAGAAAAAAATATATTACCTCCCTCCTTCTTATTGGCTTGCTACCAATACTCAGCAACTGTGCTTCTCAACAGGAAGTACAGGATTTGAACTATAACGTTCGCTCAATTAACAAAAAGCTTGATGATATGAAGCTCAATACCGTTGACCAGATGCAACAACGGCAAGCAATGTCATCTGGACAGCTTGATCAGTTACAGGCAGATATTCTCGCATTAAAAAGTAAGCTTGAAGAAAATGCCCATATGAATCGAAAACTTCAAGAGGAGAATAAAGAGTTACAGCTGGCGGTACATAATCTTTCTATTCAGCAGGAACAAAAACTAACACTTAAAATGGCTGAGCTTAATTCACGCCTGACTAATCAAAAGGATTCCTTAACTGCAATCCAAATGTCGCGTGTCAAGGAAGCAGAACGACGTTCTCAAGCTGCAAAAAAGTCATCCGAAGAGGCACTACGTAGAGTACAACAGGCATCAATTCCTAGAAGTCCTAAAACTCCTAGCGGTACGATTCACCTCCGACCAATATCCAATAAGATCGTCTTCTCACAATCCGGAGTGGCAAAAGCAGTACCATCTTCTACGAGCAAAAATGCAACGACAAAAGTTAGCAAAGCATCCATCCAAAAAACCGTTGTAAAACCTGTCGCTGTCCAAACTGCCGATACATATGCTCAGGCAATGCAAAGCTACAGAGATGGCAATTACAAAACTGCCTTCAAACTTTTTGAAGACAATGCCTCGCGCCGAGGCTCTTCCAATTCCATTACCGCCAGGTATATGATGGGAGAGTGTCTCTTTAAACAAAAAGAGTACGATCAGGCAATTATTCAATATCAGCAAATCATATCAAGCTATCCTGGTAATCCCCAGGCTGCAAAGGCCCTTTTTAGACAGGGTGAATCATTTGAAATGCTTTCTGATAACGAAACAGCCAGAATTATTTACAGGAAGATTACGGCTTCCTATGGTTCTTCGCCGGAAGCCGTGACTGCTAAACAAAAACTTTCTTCGCTATAACTCCATCGATGGCTAAAGTGCGACTGGATGATCTCCTAGTTCAAATGGGACTCGCCTCTGATATCCAGCAGGCCAGAGGTCTTATCGGGGCAGGTGAAGTAAGGATTGATGACCAATGCGCTGATAAGGCAGGACTTCTCTACTCAGAAAAATGCCAGCCTCGGTTAAAAATCCGTTGCCCCTTTGTCTCACGCGGAGGCTTCAAATTACAGGGTGGGCTCGATGCCTTCTCAATAGACCCTAAGGGGTTGATCTGTGCCGATATTGGGGCCTCCAGTGGTGGTTTTACAGACTGTCTGCTACAGCGCTTTGCCAAAAAGGTGTATGCGGTGGATGTTGCATATGGGATGCTTGACTGGAAACTTCGTCAGGATGAGCGTGTGGTTGTGATTGAGCGTTTTAACGCTCGTAAAATCAGCAGGAAACAGATTCCTGAATCTTTGGATTTAGCCGTAATAGATGCGGCGTTTATCTCACTCACTAAGTTAATTCCCCCGCTCGTTCCGTTATTTGAGAAGCAACTGGCGATTATATGCCTTATCAAGCCTCAATTTGAACTCCCGCGTAAGCTTATTCCTAAAGGGGGCGTTGTTACTCTAGAGGAACATCATCAACTCGCGATCGACAAAATAGATGCATTTATCAAATCCATTCATCTCCGAGTCGCTGACATGACCACCAGCCCAATTCTTGGCCCGAAAGGCAACCGGGAATTTCTTGTATCCATCACAAATTAAAGAGTCACGGCGGAGAATCAAAACCTCAGGCTATTCTCAGCTTCTTTGGTAACTACTGTTTTTCTTTGAGACGTTTAATCGTCTCCTGCATTTTTTTGATTTTCTCCTTCAACTCTTCACTGAGACCTGAATCAGTGAATGCTATTTTAAAATTATGTATGGCGAGCCTTAGATGCCCTTCATATAAATTATACTTACCAAGATAAAAGGAAGAGTTGCCCTTTTCCCCTTTTGCAGCCTTCAATTTACCAAGTTCAAAATAGACCTTGGAATAGGACGGCATTTTTTCTTGTACTTCCTTTAAATATCTTTCAGCTTTATCCAGATTATCCAATGCAATCCAGATACGTGCCATTTGGTAAGTTGCCCACATATCATGACGATTACGGTTGTAAGCTTTACTTACCAGGGCGAGTGCACGATCCTTATTCCCAGATTGCAATTCTACAAGGCCTAGATCAACAAGGAGTATGGATTCTTGCGGATAAAAGGCTATCACTTCCTTAAGCAGTTTTTTACTTGATTCATAATTGTTTTCCATTCTATCCAGTTGGGATAAACCATAGTGAAGCATAATTCGTTCATTTGCAGGAATTGACTTTGAGGTGAGTGCACTCTGGAGTACGTTTCGTAATTTCTTACCATCTTTGACGATTGACAGAATCCGATATTTCATCCGCAGGAAGGCGAAATCATCGGTTTTTGGAAAAGATGCCAGCTGCTCTTTTTCATAAAATATCAATGACTGTATATAGTCAAGACGTTCATCTGGATAGGGATGTGTCAATAGGTACTGAGGAATATTATTACCCATGGTGTAGCGATTAATACGCCTCATTACTTGGAGCATTTCCTCCTGGCCCACGGGATCACGCCCCATTTCCTTCATCCAGCCATAGGCGAGCCTGTCGGCTTCTTCTTCATGTTTCCTACTGAAATGAAGATTGGCAGCCTGACCTGCAGCTAGGGAGCCTGTTAAGAGTGCCTGACTGAGGGCGCCTACTCCAAGTGCAAGACTTGCAAGTGCAAGCATGGTCGAGATAACACTTACTTTCGTTCCCTGATCCATACCTTTTGCAATATGACGCGCAACAACATGACCAATTTCATGGGCAAGCACTGAAACCAACTCATCTTCATGGTCCATTTTTTCAATAAGGCCAGAATAAAAGAAGACCAGTCCGGATGGTGCTGCAAAGGCATTGAATTGAGAAGATTCTATAATATTGAAATGATAATCAAAATACTGAAAACCGGCTACTTCAAGAACTTCACCGCCAAGTTCGTTAATATACTGTGAAAGATCGGGATCATCGAGCAGTGGAAAAGCGAGCCTGATCTGATAGAGCAACTGTTCTCCAAGTTCCCTTTCCTCCTGAACAGACAAAGCCATCCCCTGAGTTACACAGCTTGTCTGAATAAAAACAGTAACCAGAAGGAAGATAAAAAATTGGCGAAGGATAGATTTCATATACAGAATTCCAAAATATGCCTTTAATTAGTTAGTGTTCGTCCAGAAATGAGATTTTTTCTCTAAATTGAGGCGCGAAGAGAAATTTACCGTAGGCATATAAATAGTATTCCGAGGATAAATTTTTCAAGGCAACGAAGAGTTAGAGGAAAAAGGCCATTTATGGAGAGGCACTAGTTAAGGAATGTAACAATCGTTTCATCCCTTCCTCAGTACTGATACGCGGATTATATCCCAACTCTTTTTTTGCTTTCTCTATGGAAAAACAATGGGATTTTGCCAACTGTTCTGCAAGAAAGCGGGTCATGTTAGGCTCTTTTTTGTTTCCTAATAAATGATAGATTATTTCCAGCCCCCCCCCTGCACCATAGGCAATAGGAAAGGGAACAGTGGATTGGATTTCAGGGACATCCATATCGAAAAAAAGTTCATCAATCCAGTCCCAGAGTTTTACAGGTGCTCCCTGGGATATAAAATATGCCTGACCTGCAGCGGTTTGAGTTGTCTCAAGATTGTCTGCTGCTAATAAATGTGCCTCGGCTACATTCTCAACATAACTGATATCAACAAGATTTTTACAATTGCCAACTTTTTTTAACTGCCGCTGTCTCCCTCTCTCAAGCAAACGTGGTACCAAGTGTGGATCTCCTGGTCCCCAGACAAGATGTGGCCGTATGGCACAACTGTGCAGAGTCGATCCTTGGGGAGGTTTTTGAAGGACCATTTTTTCTGCAATAATTTTACTCTTTGCATAATTACAGAGTGGATTTGAAGCGTATGGGAGTTGTTCGTTCCCATTGACAATATCATCACCATTGAAAACGACCGATGGTGTCGAGGTATAGACCAGTTGGCGAATATCGTTTGCCATACAGCCATTGATTACATTTTCAGTACCAAGAACATTGGTTCTGTAGTAATCCTTCCACCTTCCCCATATTCCGGCAAGCGCTGCCACATGAAATACAGTATCCACTCCCTGGAAGCTTTCAAGGAGAAAAGAGGCGTCACAGATATCACCTGAAAGGCAGGTGGCTCCAAGTTTTTCAAGATCTGGATATATATTGCGACCAACCACAACTGTTTCCACATTTCTGGCCAGTAGTTGTTTGACAATATTACTCCCTACAAATCCCCCACCTCCGGTTACAAGAGCTCTGTTCATAAACTCTTCTCTAGCTCAGCAGTTGCCCAAATAGCGAGTTTTTCCCTGAATATCTTCGCATTATGACGAATATCCACCGGAAAATCTTTATGGATAAGGTAATGTGTTATATTTTTTGTCAGCGAAAATTTGCCTCCAAGCTCTGTTACTTCGGTGATCAATCGAGATTCTGAAATGTGAGACTCTTTTTCAGGCTCCACAATTATAACAGGAACAATACGGTTGTCTTTTGCCGCAACACCAACGAGGGCTGAACGAAAAACATCGGGATGGTTATTATAAATGGCCTCACAGGGAACGGTGTAATAGGTGATGTCTCCCCTATTTGATTGTACTATCACCCTATGAGCGCGTCTTCCGCAAAACCATAACCTGCCAATGGTATCGAGGTACCCAACATCTCCCATTCTATGCCAGAAAGAACTCCCATCTGGAATTTTGGCTAGCCTGTTCTCACGATCGTTATTCTCATATCCCTTTGTGACGACAGCTCCACTGACAATTATTTCTCCAATTTCACCAGGCATCAGAAAATCTTCTTGCGTTAAAGAATCAATAATTGCATCGGAAGTTGGGAGGATCGCAATCGAAATCCCTGGTAAAGGGCGACCTACACAGGTTCCCATTCCCTGCATGGTTTGAGGCCAGGTACTTTCAGTTATTTCCTTACCATCGATCGAGACAATTGGTAAACTTTCCGTTGCTCCATAGGGAGTATGGATAGAGGCATCGGGCGACAGAACACGTTGCATTCCTGCAATTAATTTTCCTGAAACAGGTGCACCTGCCATCAACACTTTTTTTAATGTTTTCAGACGATGATCACTTTGATTGCAATAGTTTGATACCACATTCCAGATGGCAGGTGAGCCAAAGGAATAGCTTACGTTATACTTTTCTATCGAACGAATAAACGTTTCCGGGTTGATTTTAGCGGGTCGGGTGGGATCCATATCCGGAATTACAGCAGTTGCACCAAGGGCCGTTGAAAAAAGGGCAAAGAGAGGAAAAGCAGGCTGATCCACTTGCCCGGGACCGATACCATAGTAATCGCGTATTAAGTTTAACTGCGCCTTAAATATAGAATGTTCATAGCGAACGCCCTTCGGTGGCCCAGTTGATCCAGTGGTGAATATAATGGCCGCCAAATCATCCTTCTTTGCACTATAGGCTTGGTACTTCCCAAGGTCAGTGCTGGAAACGCTTAGGATATCAGGACCAAAAATGCCAAATGAGTTACCACAACAGACGCTGTTTTTAACAGATTCAAATACTTTCCTGAACAGAACCCTAAAGAGGTGCGCTTTTGGAATCCCTATAAATCCAATAGGGTTAACACCGGCAATACAGCGAAGCAAATTTTTGTAGCCCATTCCCGGATCAATCAAGATGACCGGTGCCCCAATTTTAAAAAGAGCAAAGGTAAGACAGATAAAATCAGCGGATGGCTTCACCATCAGCATCACTCGTTCCCCTGCTTGAAATCCTTTTTGCGTCAGCAGATGAGCATAGGAGTCAGATTTTCTATCAAGCTCTGCAAAAGAAAACTCTCTTCCACTACTCGCCTCAATTAGTCCGATTCTGTCACCTAGAATTCCAGCACTTTCAGTCAGAGTATGGGCGATATTGTAATTCAAGCAACGCTCCCAAAAAACTTAAGGGCTAAGGGAGCAATTTTATCATATGAGTCTTCAAGTATATAGTGACCACTCTCTTTATAATAATGACATTCAGCTTCGGGAAACCTCAGACACCATTCATCGTAAAAATGTTTATTAAAACAGAAATCCTGTCCTCCCCAGCAGATCAGCATGGGAAGTTTTGCTTTTTGAAAATTTTCCAATCCTTCTTCGACAGCGACCAATGTTTTATAAGAGGGGTGAGATGATGTCAGGGGGATATCCTTAACAAAAGCAGCGACTGCAACTCGATTGCTCCATGAATCATATGGTGCAAGAAAAGCATTTGCGGTCTCTTTATTCATCTTTTTTCGTACAGCCATCCATACTGCAGGACCTGCAAATCCATTCAAGCCACGGACCAGAGGAGCACCAATCAAAGGCCAGCGACAGAGACTAATTCGTAAAGGTATACGTTGTGACCTGAAAGCAGCGGTATTTAAAACCATTACCCGTGAAAGACTGTCTGCTCTTTTTGCAGCCATTCCCATACCTATTGCTCCTCCCCAATCATGAATAACAAGAGAAAAAGAGCCGACCTCGGTATGTGTTAATAGTGCATCCAGATTATCGATATGATTTCGGAGACAATAATCGTAATCCTGAGGTTTATCGGACAGACCACAACCGATATGATCGATGGCTATAACACGGTGATTTTCAGAAAGCAGACTTATCAGTCGACGATAATAATAGGACCAGGTGGGATTGCCATGAACCATAACAATGGTCTCACCCTGGCCTTCATCGATATAGTGGATTTTGTGACCATCGATGGAAACAAAATGTGATTTGAATGGGTAATCTGGGTACACGATATCCTTTTATTTTAGAGTAATATAAGAACTTGTAAAACTTAGGCGTACAAGGCGTTTGTGTCAACTCTTTTCAAATAAACGTCGCTTCTATTTCCTTGCCCGGTAAAAGATTTGCTGTATAATGACAGAATCTTACTCTCTCACTACTGACAAGCTCGTAAATAAAGTCAAAGTCGAGATGGCTAAGTAAAAAACCTCATATGCGAGGTGCGTGTTTTTTTGTTTAATTTTCGGAGTACTAGCGTACGTCGTAATTGAATAAAAAATGTCCACCAAGGGCACGTCCTGCGGGCCGCACAACGAAGCAGATGAAAAGTTTTACGACGCCATCACTACTGTGCAATCCGGTTTTCCTTATGCTGCTAGATATTTCCAAATTAAATGTAAGTTTTCACCTCGATACAGGTAAAAAACTTCCCGAAAAAAAACAAGTGCTATTTGATGTTTCACTCAGTATGGAAAGTGGTGAAACCTTGGCCTTAGTGGGCGAATCCGGTTCCGGAAAGTCAGTAACAGCCCTCTCCATTCTTCGCCTTCTTGAAGATTCATCGCATATAAGCAGTAGTGGTTCTATCCTTTTTGAGGGCGAGGAAATCACAAAACTCAACAAGAAAGAGCTCCGAGCGGTACGTGGAAACCGAATTGCCATGATTTTTCAGGAACCAATGACTTCATTAAATCCTGTCTACAGCATTGGTAATCAACTTATCGAACCTCTACTGCTTCATCAAAAGATGAGTAAAAAAGAGGCACACGTCGAAGCTGTCAGACTTCTTCAGCGTACCGGTATTGAAGAGGCTGAAAATCGCATGAGAGCATTTCCACACCAACTCTCAGGTGGTCAGCGACAAAGAGTAATGATAGCCATGGCACTTGCCTGTAAGCCCTCATTACTTATTGCAGATGAACCCACTACAGCATTAGATGTCACTATCCAGGCCCAGATTCTTGACTTAATCAAAGATTTACAACAGGAATTCGGAATGGGGCTTCTTATAATAACGCATGATCTTGGTATGGTCCGAAGCATTGCCGATAGAGTTTGTATTATGAAGGATGGCAAAATTGTTGAACGTGGCCAAACAGATGCTATTTTCAATACCCCGCAACAGGATTATACAAAACATTTAATGAGTTCTGTTCCAGGGGAACATCATTCGCCTAAGAAGAATGATGCTATTTTGATTGAACTTTCTGAGCTGAGTTGTGTTTTTTCTCTCAATAAGAGCTGGAACGGTTTCTTCAAAGCAGATAAACAGAAGAAGTGTATCAGAGCCGTTGATAATGTGAATATCTCCATTTATCGTGGTACAACACTTGGCCTTGTTGGAGAATCTGGATCCGGTAAGTCTACCCTTGCTTTTGCCATTTTAAAGCTGACCAAAAGTTCCGGAAGAATAGTGTTTAATGGAGAGGACCTACAGAATTTAAATAACAGGCAGATGCGTGGACTGCGTAAAAACATGCAAATCGTTTTTCAGGATCCCTTCTCCTCCCTTTCGCCACGATTGACTATTGGCCAGATTATTTTAGAGGGAATGAGGGTTCATGGGATAGGGAAAACACGTTCGGAGCAAAACAAGAAGGTGGCTGATATATTAACAGAAGTAGGACTCAGCCCCGATATGATCGATCGCTTCCCCCATGAGTTCTCAGGTGGACAGCGGCAAAGGATTGCCATTGCCCGTTCAATTATTCTGCAACCAGATTTTCTGGTTCTTGATGAGCCCACATCCGCACTCGATATGACTATTCAAAAACAGATTATCGATCTCTTAAAAGAACTACAAAGCCGTTATGGAATAACATACCTCTTTATTTCCCATGACCTGCGTGTGGTTAGAGCACTTGCAGATCATGTTGCCGTAATGCAGAATGGCAGGATTGTAGAATCCGGAGTTGCAGACAAAATTTTTAAAACGCCAAAGCATGACTACACTAAGCGCTTATTTTCTGCTGCCCTGAGTGATCATTAAAGCTGTTGCAATAACTCGAGCAACTTTTCAAGTTCAGCTAAGCGCTCATTTGCCACACTCAATGAACCATCACGACAATCTGCTTCCATCGTTGACGTAACATCTCGAATCCCTTCAAAACCAAGGCTGGCAGCAGCTCCTTTAATAGAATGAGCACTTGCTCTCCCCATGGCAGCATCACCTTTACTAAGTCCCTGCTTAAGATTTGCCAAATCAGAAAGCGAGGATTCTTTGAAGATTACAATAAGCTCCTGTAAAAGCTCCTCATCATCGGCAGCTTGCTCCAGAGCAAAATTCTTATTCCAGCGTAAATCATCGTCCATATTAATCCCCATCAGATATCGTATAGTTTTTATAGGCAATTCATTAATAAACCCAATCAACTTACCAAAATGTTACCATAAAAGGTTTATGATTTGCAAATGATATAATCAGAGGGCAGTTTATCGAAGAGTTCTTCCTTCTTTATCCCACCCTCACGTATGATCCTGCATTTTTTATCTAAATCGGTACAGTGAATAATTGTTGAACCAGGTCCACCTGCCGTTTGTCCACCATCGAGCACAAAGGATACCCTACCCCCCAGACTGCTCAGAACATCCCTTGCATTGATAAGAGGAAATTCACCACTGACATTTGCACTCGTTGCAGTTATTGCTCCTCCCCAAAGAGAACATAACTGCATCGCAACAGGATGTGATGAAATTCGAGCTCCAATAGTTGTTCCTTCACCGGTAAGAGTACTGGATACGTTTTTATCAGCTAAAAACAGGAGCGTTAAAGGTCCCGGCCAGAAAGAAGACATAAGTCTCTGATACACAAGCGGTGGATTTAAACTCAAGGTTGAAAGCGTACTGATATCAGGAATGATTAGCGATATCGGCTTAAGCATATCTCTTTGCTTGAGATCAAAAAGTGCCTTTACGGCCTGCTCATTGAACGGATCAACAGCCAGGCCGTAAAAGGTTTCTGTGGGGTAAGCTACGACACCACCACGCCTCAAAGAACGTAAGGCGTGTTCGAAATCAGTTTTATTCGGGTATGGATTTACTGACAAAGCAATTACAATCCAATTCGCTTAGCTTTTTCCTCAACTTCTTTTGCCATTGTAATCTTATATTCAGCTACTTTTTGACTCAGTTCCTTGTCATTTAATGCAAGGATTCTCGCAGCAAGCACAGCAGCATTTTTTGCTCCAGGTTTGCCAATGCCCATGGTGGCGACCGGGATTCCTGGAGGCATTTGAACAGTTGCCAGAAGCGCATCCATGCCATTAAGTGGCGAGGCGTCAAGGGGGACACCTATCACTGGTAAATCAGTGTGCGCCGCAAGGACTCCTGCTAAGTGCGCTGCCATTCCAGCACCAGCAATAATTAACTTCAGACCACGTTTTTGGGCAGTTGAAGCAAAGGTCGCTGCTCGCTCAGGGGTTCGATGAGCCGAAGCCACCGTCATCTCCCAGGGGATATTCATTGATGTTAGAAATTCTGCTGCCACCTGCATGACAGGCAGATCAGAATCACTCCCCATAACAATACCAACCACTGGTTTTGCATCAATTTCCTGACGTTTTATAAGTGCCTTAGCTCCGATATCATTACGAAGAAAAGATCCTGTCCAGGATATCATTGCAGCTGCTTTATAGGCGGATGCAATAGCTTTTTTAAGATCTTTGCCAACGGCAGTAACACCTAGTACACGACCACCGGAAGATGCAACTCGATTATTTCGTATTTTTGTACCAGCATGAAAAACAAAAACACCTGGAACATCCGAGGCTTTCTTCAGTCCATTGATTGCCTTACCCGTCTCATATGATCCGGGATACCCGCCGGATGCCATAACAACACAAACAGTTGGGCGAGGATCGATTTTCATATCCACCTGATCAAGCCGTTCGTCAATAACAGCTTCAAAGATATCAATCACATCACTTTTTAGGCGCATAAGTAATGGCTGTGCTTCAGGATCACCGAAGCGACAGTTAAATTCAAGGACCTGGACATCATCCTTATTGATCATTAGGCCTGCATAGAGCATCCCTTTGTACGGGCGTCCCTCACTGGCCATACCTTTAATCGTAGGCAGCATAACATTTTGCATCACATAATCGGCTATCTTTTCAGTTACAACAGGAGCTGGTGAATATGCACCCATACCACCGGTGTTGGGGCCAGTATCTCCATCGTATGCAGCTTTGTGATCCTGAGATGTCGGCAGTGGAAGGATAGTTTTACCGTCGGTAAATGCAATAAAAGACGCCTCTTCACCCTGAAGACACTGCTCTACAATAAGTTTGTTTCCAGCATCGCCAAAAGCTTTATCTGTCATTATTAAATCAACTGCAAGTTTTGCCTCTTTTACAGTCGCGGCTACAATAACACCCTTGCCAGCTGCAAGCCCGTCAGCTTTAACCACCACGGGCGCCCCGGTTTTATCGATATATTTTTTGGCCTTTTTGGGGTCCTTAAATACCTTAAATTTTGCGGTGGGGATATTATACTTTTTTAAAAATTCTTTTGTATAGACTTTGCTTCCTTCAAGAATGGCAGCATCCTGAGTCGGACCAAAGATACGTAAGCCCTCTTTCTCAAATGCATCAACCACACCAACTGTTAGAGACATTTCAGGTCCAATGACGGTAAGGTCAATCTCTTCTTCTTTCGCAAAAGAAACAAGAGCATCAACATCTGTGACGCTTATATCAACACATTCTGCCATTCTCTTGATTCCAGCATTTCCAGGGGCACAAAAGATTTTATTTACACGGGAACTTTGATGAATTTTCCACACCAGAGCATGTTCACGACCACCAGATCCAACAACAAGAACTTTCATTTTTTTCTCCTGACAAGAAAGGACAGCACTTCATTAAAAACACGAAGAGCTCTATTTTATTCGGCTATTCTCACTATAAAAGCGGATAAGCAAATAGTTACAAACAAAAAAAGTATTTTTTTAAAGTCAAAAGATTGACAATTCTGACGAGATGAATACAATGAATGAAGGGCCATTCATTGTACTTTCTTTTTTTCCTTTTTCAAACCTTAAACTTTGATTTAAACATAACACATGCAATCCAATGAAAGCAGCAAATAAACACTCAAAGATTATCCACGCCGCCACAAAAGTTTTTGCTAAAAAAGGCTTCTTTAATGCCAGAATATCTGACATTGCGAAAGAAGCAAAAGTTGCAGATGGTACAATATATCTTTATTTTAACAACAAGTTTGATATTTTAATTTCTGTTTTCGAAGAAGAAATCGGTTCATTGATAGAACAGGTAAAAAAACTTCTTGCTGCTGAGGATGATCCCAGAAAGATGCTGGAAGTCTTCGCAAAAAAACACCTTACAGTCATGAAGAAAAACAAAAACCTGGCCGAAGTTATCCAGATAGAATTACGCCAAAGTGCCAAACTCATAAAAGATTACCGCAATAACAAGTTTAGTGAGTACGTAAATATTATCTCGTCTATAATAAAGCTTGGACAAGAACAGAACATTTATCGAGCTTCCATTCGGCCTGGAATTGCAAAACGTGCTTTCTTTGGTGCTCTTGACGAAATATCACGTATATGGACCGTTGGTGTAGCAACTGAGTATACAGTTGAGGAAACCACCCAGCAAGTGCTTGAAATTTTTCTTTGCGGAATCCTTGAGCCAGAGGCCTCCTCAATTTAACGGTTTTCTGACTTTGTCTTCAAAGGCCTTCGCTCCTAGCACAAAGGCCTTTTCTTTACTAGTTAAAAGTAGAAGGACGAATTGCCATTACCTCAAATTCTCTGTTACCACCAGGTGTTTTAGTAAGGACATCATCGCCTACCTCTTTTCCCAAAATACTCTTACCGAGCGGTGAGAATACCGAGATTGAACCTTTCTTCACATCGGACTCTTCTGAACCGAGCAATTGATAGGAGACCTCTTCATCGGTATCCATATCAAGCAGTTCAACCACGGTCCCAAAGACGGCTCTGTTACAATTAACTGAAACGCAATCTATTACTTCAGCACGGCCCAACTTATCTTTCAGGTCCATAATCCGGCCTTCTATCATCCCCTGACGCTCTTTTGCGGCGTGATACTCGGCATTTTCTTTCAAATCGCCGTGCTCTCTTGCAATTTCAATCGCCTTTACAACAACGTGCCTTTCAACGCGTTCAAGATTGCTTAATTCTTTTTTTAATTTTGTATGTCCTGTTTTAGACATCGGAACGCGTACAACCATTACTTTCTCCTAAAAAGTCACTACTATAAAATAATGGGCCTGAAGTTCATTTCTATAAAAAAATGAATCGGCTACCATCTGTAAATCAAAGAACAAAAGATATCCATCTGCTGAATATCTGTCCCATGTGTAAGTTCGAGCCTGCTATTTAATAGAAAATGGCGACTCATTTCAACAAAAATCTGCGCACTGGCCTCATGATTATCATAGCCGCCAATCTCATATCCAAACGAATATTCTAATTTATAATAGCTTGGGGCCCCTCTGCCAAGAATATCTTCGGCTAACTGATGCTCAAAGGAAAGGGTAAATAAATGCTGCCAATATTTATTTGGACTCCAGTAAGGATGGTCGGATGAATCAAAACCGGATAGTTCATTGTAATTCTTTTGTAGATTAGAATCATCGTTGTGGGAATATTCATATCCATATTTGAACTGCAACAGAGTTGGTTCTGAATGAATAATATAAGAACTCCAAAAATCATATCTGTTTTGATTGTTACCATCTGAATAATCGGTGAAGAGATAATCCGCACCACCAAAAAGACGCGGCATCAGATCAAAATGTATTCCGGCCTTATATTCCCTGGCATTGATACCGACAGAAATAGCTTCCACAGTATCGTTGACAATATCCTGGGACAACCCAAGATAGCCTTTGACTCCATCACCAATCCTTCCATTAACTTTAAAATCATACAATAAAGTACTTTGGTTGTTATCTGTATTCTCTCCACCAAGTGCTGCAATAAAGTCTAAATCGTATATTGGACTCCAATTTATTTTGGCTTTAAGATGGTTACGCCAAAGTCCATGGTCCACATCTAGGGACTCGGCATAGATACGACTCACATCGAAGGACACTTCATGGTTAAACGTAGGCATAAACCACGCCTGCAGCCCTCCTGCTCGTTGTTTAATGTTAAAATACCCTTGCCTGCCATCTTTTTTATTGAAAAAGAAAAAAGGTTCTATTCGAGGAAGACGTTTAAGATCATTTCTGTTGCTGGCCTCATCCAGATCAGGATAGCCGGGACTCCCTTCTTTCATAGCTTCATAGAGAGCTGCTTCTTTACCAAGAAATCCAAGGCGACTATAAATACCGGCAAGATCATATAGATTTTCAGGCGACTGGTCATTCTGGAGAATTTCCTGATACCCATTCATAGCCTGATAATAATTTCCATCAACCATAGCTTTTCGAACGGAGAGCTCGTTTGCTACAATCTGCTGCCAGCGATAATTCGAGTAAAGCGTAGAGGCAATTTTAACCTCTTCACTCTGCAGAAACTCACGGGTATATTCCGGACTCATCACTGTTTTAAGCAGGTTTGGTTTGGCCGGTGTCGTGAATGTCATAATATTCAGCAGAGATTTCTCTGGCGTTGGTAAACGAATAGAAATTTCCTTATCATCGAGTTGTTGAAAAAAACGTTTTTGAACGGCTGGTCGTAAAAGATCATGATAGAGAAGCAAGGAGTCATCAAAACGTTTAGCAGCCCAGAAAGATCTGGCAAGAAGCAGCTGCTGCCTTACAGGTAATGACTCTACCTCAGGTACAGCCTTACGAACACTAAGACTGGTTTCACCACTGGCCACGGATTTCCACGAAGGAGCCAGCACCTCAATAATATCAGTAAAATGAGCGGTCTGAAATTGCAGTTCTAAAAAGTTCTGTTTAAATCCATATTCATCCGGATATTCGTTAGAAAGCATATTATATTTTTCAAGTGCCGCGAATTCATCTCCCATAAGGCGTAGGAGTCTGGCCTGCAGAACACGTCCCCTTAGGGAATCAGGAATATCCACCAGATAGCTTTCACATAGCCTTAAAGCTGTGGCATATGCCCCTATTTCATAAAACTCAAATGCAAATTCGATGAGTTCAATACTGGATTTATGAAGCAAGTCAGTGAAAACTGTTTGACTCTCTTTATCACCCATCTTTATTTCAAGAACTGCATGGTAAGCCTGTAAACGGATATCATCTGGATAAATGGAAAGCAGAGACTCGACAAGTTCCATTGAACGTTTATAGAAAGCTTCATGGTAATAGAGGTTTACCATTGTTTCCAATAATTCAAGGCACTGGGCGTCCTCTTTGGTACAGGGACCTTTTGTCTGACCAAGGAAATCTTCTAAAATTTCAAGAGCCACCTCACCCTGTCCAGATACTTTCAAGAGGGTAATCTTCTCTAAAAAAAGGTCCTTTTCCGTATCTGTTCCTTTAAGATCTGTATTGCCTGATTCGAGAACCAAATATTCATACCACTTCCAGGCAGTATCCCAGTCCTTACTTAAAAGGCTGGTTCGGATCAACTGCTGAAGAGTATCTTCCTTATCCGCTTTATTTTTCAATCGCAATCGAAGAAACTGCTCGGCTTCAAAAAAATTCCCCTCTCCCTGAAAAACAAGCAGTAGCAACCGATTAATCTCTTTTCGCTCTTCTGTCATAAGATCTGGATTCTCATGTAGCTCAAGGAGAATCTTGGCAGCAGCAGAAAACAGATTGTTTTGAATGAGCCCTTTTCCGTATAAAAAACTTCCTTTTATATATATTGATGGTTTTGAGGAGTGTTCAGGTAATAGAGAATAAAAAAGGTTTAGTTCTTCTATAGATCCAATTTTTGCAGCAAGTTCAATTCCTTTCAACAAAGTCTTATGATCAGATGAATTTTCCGTAAGATATTTCTTGTAAAATTGCAATGAGGATAAAAAGTGCATCTGTTTTTCTGCAATAGTCGCTCGAAGTAAATAGTATTGTTCACCATTCTGTTGAGCAGGTACAAGAGAATCAAGGGATTTGTTCGCCGCAAAAAAATTCCCGCTTTGAGCATACAGCTCTGCTAATTTAAATAGTGTTTCTGCGTCTTCCTGATTATGTAAATGTATAATTTCCAGTACTTCTAGAAGCTCTTTTTCTTTTCCAAGAGCATCAAGCTGCTTTGCTATGGAATAGTACACTGCGAGACGATCTGGAATAACTTTTGCCAAATCCCGCCATAGAGTCCAGGCCCCTTCATTTTCCACAATTACCAGAAGATCATTGGCAAGAATTGCCTGAATCCTTTTGATTTCACTAATTACAGCACTGTCACTGGGAACTCTCTGTCGATATTCCTCATAATAGTGAAGAGCTTTGTCCGGGCGTCCCTGTTCATACAGAAAAAGCCGGCCCGTTTGCAAAAAAAGCAACGGCGTTTCCTCACCATATGCTATTCTGACAAGGAGATGAGGTAAGGCCTTGTAATCAAGGTCATTTTCAAGATAATATAAAGAGAGCTTTTGGTGAAATGGAAGGTAGTATGGATGATACTGCAGATACCCTATCCAACTAGTGACGAGCATTTTTTTATTATCTGCAGCCTCAAAGAGAGGGATACTCTCAAGAAAATCTGTATCGTTGCCACCAAACTCATCAATCAGAGTTGTATAATATGTTAAAGCCTTGTCTTTGTTACCCTGTTTTTTACTGTATTGGGCCAGTTGACGAATGATTCTCTCGTCATGGGGGATAATTAAATAGAGTTGTTCCAATAAAGGATAGGCCATGTCATAGCGTTCAAGCCTCTGCAGAGCGACGATCTGGCCCCTGAGCGCCTCTATTGGCCAAGATCCGTTAGGGGACGTTGTATACACCTGTCCAAGGTACTTAGCGGCGCGCTCATAGTGTTTTTGTCTAAGTGCTATTCTTCCACCGTAAAGAAGATATTCAAGAGATGTTGAATCACTTTCAAGAAGCTTTTGAACTACCAGACCGGACTCTTCCCACTTGTCTAAATCCATCAGAAGAAGCAGGTACTCCCGAAGTGCCTCTTCTATATTGGGTTTTTTTATAAGCAGTTCACGGTAAAGATTTGCACCATTTTCCATATCCCCTGCAGCTGAAATCGATCTTGCCCTATTCCAGAGCAGCATCCAATCAGGGACGACTGCGGCCCCCTGCACTTTAACATCATTTATTGTTTTATTTCTTGGGGGCTCTAAGAGAGTATCATCGGCCTGAATTGATGAAGGACAAAAAAGGAATAAACAGAAAAGAAAAGAAAAAACAGTTGTATAGAAAATAGTTCGGTCGACATTTTTCCAATACATTATTACAACATAGCTGATGCTGTTACATTCCATAATGTAATGAAACAAAGTTGCTGAACTCGTAAAAAGTCCAGAATAAGGATGGGTTTGTTAAAAACTTCATATTCGAGGCGCAAGATATTTAAATCATTTCGGCGTACTAGAGTAGGTCGCAATGATTTAAATATCGTAGCAACGAAGAAGATAAAGAGTTTTTACGAATCCATCAAAGTTGTTAATCCTTATAAAATGCCACAACCTTCTCAACAATGTACTCCTGCATTTCCAAAGTTAATCCAGGATAGATTGGCAGTGCAATCGTTGTTCTTGCAGCATGTTCCGAGTGAGGTAAAGATGGCTTATCGATCAAGCCAAGAAGACATTCCTGCTCATGCAGGCAGAGTGGATAGTATATTTCACATCCAATATCATGCGAGTGTAACCATTTTATAAGCTCATCTCTCTTCTCAACACGCAATACATACTGATTGTAGATATGATAATTATGACCGTTTGCGGATGCTTCATATACAGCAACGGGAGTGACAACCATCTTATCAGCAACAAGAGAAGTGTTATTGAATAATTTGTTATATTGAGCGGCATTAACCCTTCTTTCACCATGCCACTTCTCAAGATGTTTAAGCTTAATCCTTAGAACCGTTGCCTGTATTGGGTCAAGACGGAAATTTCCGCCAATTTTGGCATGATAGTATTTGGGCTTTGCTCCATGATTTCGGAGCATTTTCAGAAGCTCATCAAATTTTTCATCATTGCTGACGACCATACCGCCATCCCCAATTCCTCCAAGATTTTTACTTGGAAAAAATGAGAAACAGCCGGCCGTACCCATGGTACCACTCTTTTTCCACTGGCCAGATTCAAGAGGATATTCTGCACCTATGGCCTGAGCAGCATCTTCAACTACTGGAAGTCCGTACTGGTTTGCCAGCGCCATGATCGCTGTCATGTCAGCACATTGTCCATAAAGGTGCACTGGAATAATAGCTTTGATAGTTTTTTCAGTATCCGCCTTTAATACTTCAGCCATTGCTGCAGGATCAATATTAAATGAGATCGGATCAATATCAGCAAAAACAGGACGAGCCCCGCAACGCAGGATAACTCCCATGGTTGCAAAAAAGGAATAGGATGTGGTGAGAACACGATCACCAGGTCCTATATTAAGTGCCATCAAAGCAACAAGCAGCGCATCTGTGCCACTCGACACACCCGTTGCTGAAACAGCATCACAATAATCAGCTATCTCCTGCTCAAGTGCAACTACTTCCGGTCCCTGTATATAAGTAGTGGAATCTATAACTTTGGTTACTGCTGCAACAATTTCTTCACGTAGTGGCTGCAGTTGGCAACCTAAATCTAACAATGGAATTTTCATACTTTTTGCACCATGCGTTTACCGTCAAAAAAGTCTACAATATCAGGCATTTCAATCTCAAGATATTTCTTCATTTTCTTTAGCAGATTAACTTCAATCTGTCGAACACGTTCTCTGGAAATGCCAAAACGATCGGCGATAGTCTGCAAGGTCAGTGGTTCATCTGTAAGCAACCTTTCCTCCAGGATCATCCGTTCCTTATCGTTTAATTTTTCTTTAAGAATTGTTAACAACTCGGTGAGATTAGCCTTCATCTCTTCTCCTGCGACAACATCTTCAATTGCAGGACCATTTGATGGAATAAAACTTTTTTGTTCATCTTCAGAGTCGGACCTGACTGGACTTTCAAGGGATACATCCCAGCTGTCCATGCGCTGACTCATCTCGATGACTTCACTCTCCTTTACCTTGAGGCGTTCTGCAAGAAGCTTAACCTCAGGTTTAAATCCCTGGGCCTCAAGTAACTTTTTTTCCTTATTGAGTGAAAAAAAGAGTTTTCGCTGAGCTTGGGTGGTCCCTATTTTAACCAGTCTCCAATTATCCATTATAAATTTAAGGATATAAGCACGAATCCAGTAGGCGGCATAATAGGAGAATTTCACGCCTCGATAGGGGTCAAATTTCTTGGTTGCCTGAACAAGCCCGACATTCCCTTCCTGGATCAGATCCATAAAATTCTGCATCCAATACTTCTGGAAATCCATTGCAACCTTCACGACAAGACGAAGATTAGCAGAGACTAAGCGGTAAGCCGCGTCCTGATCACCATCTTCACGAAAACGTATTGCCAGATCATCGGTTTCCTCCCTTGAAAGAAGCTCATATTGACTGATCTCCTGAAGATAACGGTGCAAGGCAGGATTACTAACCGTTGGGAGGTTAGCATCATCTGATAAAGCGACCAGCGGGTGTTCGTGTGGCTCAGTTTGAGTGAGCTTCTTGGACACATTTTTTTTTGTACTTTTTTTCTTTGAGGTCATATCCCCTATCTCATATCACACGCATAACAGATGCCTGTGAATATTTGCATAAATAAAATAATTATTTCACGTAATCTTGTATTATTACTACTGATACAGGAAAAGGCAATCATTATATATTTGGTCTGAATTGAGTCTTTTAACTATTTTCCTTATTTCACAATGTGTTACTTCAACTTTCCTAGAATGACGATTTACTATTCTTATGGTATCATATGATGGGTTCATCCGACTGAAGCG
>Ga0222693_100017_pt1 | contig 108866 bp, 87 predicted proteins | sample AntAcemetage1331_FD_179840 | JGI IMG/M metagenome (GOLD analysis project Ga0222693, IMG submission 179840) | Saline water microbial communities from Ace Lake, Antarctica - #1331 | ecosystem: Environmental > Aquatic > Non-marine Saline and Alkaline > Saline | place: Antarctica: Ace Lake... | reverse complement strand
ACAACAAAGTTGACCTTGTTTGTCGTTTGTTGAGAGAAGATGTTTTGTTCGTCTCTCTCACTCAGCGACCGCGCCAAACTACTCAAACATGAACTTGCTGTCAATGCTTTTCGTTATGCTTTTTTTGAATTGATGCGTTTTTCTTTTTCTCCAGTATTTCAGAGTATGAAAATCAATTGCTTTTCATGTAGTTAAGGCGTAGCATTGTTTCACTTATCCCATATAATATTTCTCTTAAACCATAGCTTCTGAAGAATAGTATGAATAATATAAACCAACTTCTCCGCACTCTGCCCAAGATTGATCTTGTGATTCATTCACTTCCACCTCTTGATGTTGCTTCAGTTCCCTCTGTAATTGTTAAATCAACCGTTCGTAAGATAATTGAAACCTTTCGTTCCGGTATTCTTTCAGGCAAGATAACGAAACTTCCTGAGAATACTGAAGAATGGAATACTCTTTTCCTAGCTGCCATCAAAAAGAAAAGTACACCAAACCTGAAGCGGGTTATTAATGGTACTGGGGTTGTTATCCATACAAACCTTGGGCGATCCCTACTAGGTGGGCCTTCTATTGATGCTCTGCAAACTGCTGCGACCTGTTTTACAAACCTGGAATTTGATCTTGATACAGGAGAGAGAGGAAGTAGATATAGTCTAGTAGAGGAAATAATCTGTGATCTTACTGGTGCTGAGGCAGCAATTGTCGTTAATAATAACGCCGCTGCGGTTCTTCTTGCCCTGAATACACTCTCCTATCAAAAAGAAACTATTGTCTCTCGTGGACAATTAGTAGAAATCGGTGGCTCTTTTCGTATTCCTGATGTGATGTCTAGAAGTGGGGCACTGATGGTTGAAGTTGGTGCTACTAATAGAACGCATTTGTCAGATTATGAAAATGTTATCCATGAGGGAACCGGCTTACTTCTAAAAGTTCATACTTCCAATTTTCGTGTCATAGGTTTTACCTCCGAAGTTTCCGTTGCGGATATGGTGACTCTTGGTCAGCAATATTCTGTTCCTGTAATGGAAGACCTGGGAAGTGGCTCTTTGGTGGATCTTTCTCCTTGGGGACTTCCTAGAGAGCCAACGGTACAGGAAATTGTAAGTTCAGGAGCAGATGTTGTGACATTCAGTGGGGATAAACTTCTTGGAGGGCCGCAGGCAGGTATTATAGTTGGAAAAGATAAAATTATTCAAAAAATTAAGAAAAATCCGATGAACCGTGCGCTGCGTATTGATAAATTTACTCTTGCTTCGCTCGAAACAGTACTACGTGAATATTATAATCCCGATACGGTAATGCAGGGTATACCTACTCTTCACATGCTCACCATTGATTCTGAAGTAATAAAGAAAAAAGGTCAGAAAATATTACGCCGTTTAGGTGGCGCTCTGAAACTAAAACAGTTCCTTCAGTTACAGCGAACTATTTCAAAGGTTGGAGGTGGAGCGATGCCGGAACATGGTCTCGATAGCTGGGCACTAGTGTTAACACCTGGGGAAAAAGGAGCTAGTAGGATTGAAAGAGAGTTTCGAGATCTTGAAGTCCCGCTGATTCTGCGTATAGAAGAAGAAAAACTGATTATTGATCTTCGTACCATCCTTGAACATGATATTGATTTGCTAACTGGTATCTTAAGAGATTTCCTGCAAGAGAGGATTGAAAACTAATGTTTGGTTATTTTCAGCACGATCTTTGTAAGGGGCTTGAACGCAATGATTTTATCCATTTTGCTGCAGAATTCACACGTGTAATTAATGATAATATTCCCACCATTGAGGAACTGACATTTATTGATCCTCCTCAGCCACAGCCAGCTGCAGCACTTTCTGAAACAACGGTAGAGAAGGAATTTCGTCTAGACATTGAAAAAGCTGTTCACGAAGGCACCCCAACAGTATCGGGTGATAGACTCATATTGCCGTTTCCCGTTGACGGGGCAACAATTGTTGCTCAAGCTACCGGTTTAGATGCTTATCTGGTAAGGCAGATAGGAAACGACTGGCTTGATGGGCTTTGTACTTTGCTGGTTCGTGAATTTCTTCTCGTTAAGCGTGCCTGTATTGATAGTCTTACAGGATTGTTTAGTAGTCTGCATCTGGAAGAGCACCTTGATTCTATTAATACAAAACGCACCGGGGTATTAATTCTTCTCAGTGTGTATCCTAAATCTTCCAATGCATTTCTAGCCAAAAAATACCAACATCGTACCGTTTCTCTATTAAAAGCATTTGTTGCTGGTCGCTTTCCTCTCTATTACTTAGGACAGTCCTGTTTTGGAATACTCTGTGAGCAAAATAAGCCTGATTTTGTATCGGAATTTGCCCCATCGTTGGTAAATTATTTTAAAAGAGGTGGTAGCCATCGAGTTCATGTTTCAAGTGCTGCTTTTGGCGATCATTTAGTAAATGAAGATTCTTCCATCCTCCCCTCTGAAGCCGTTTTGAAGAAGGCGTGGGCTGCCTTGCATGTTGCGACTAAAAGGGGGCCATTTGCCTTTTGTAATTATAACTCAATTGAAGAGAGTGTTGATCATCCTCTTGCGCCTCCTGCTCAATCTCTGGTTCGCTGGGTACAAAAAGAGACGCGACAGGTAGATGTATTCTCACTTTTTCAGTTTAATTCGAATGAGAGTTTGCTCGTTGAGAGTATTCAGGAATGTGTAGGTGATCAGGGACAGCAATATGACACAGCCGAAGCAATATTTCTTTTGATCCCAGGCCAGGACAGGAAAATGGCTTTAAAAACCGGGGACAATATTCTTCAGCATTTGAATAGAAGGAATAAAAAAACAGCTACTGTGAATTGTGGAATTGCCCTATTTCCATCCGGTGATTTTAGGAAATCAGAAGTTATTCTTAACTGTCGGAAGGCCTTGCTGCATTCGGATTTTCTTGATCCGGGGGCTCTGGTGATCTGTAACGCTCTTTCCTGTAATGTCGCAGGAGATATGTACTATGGAGACGGTAATCTGGTACTTGCAGTAAAAGAGTACCGAAGAGGTTTACTACTTGATCCTGATGATGGTAACGTATTGAATAGTCTTGGTGTTTGTTATGCACAGATGAACAAACATACATTTGCCGTTGAGTGTTTCCGTAAAGCATGTAAGAGTAAGGACGATAAGTTTATGGCCCTGTACAATCTTGGTCTGGAGTATCAGATAAGGCAGGAGCAGATTCCAGCTATACAATCTTTCAGTGAGGCGCTTTCCTTACTAGAAGAGGATGGAGAAGGTCGGGCAAGAAAAGATATACGCTTTCAACTTGCAGTGCTTTGTATTGAACAACATCGTTATAAAAAAGGATTAGAGCTTTTAGAAGCATGGTATAAGACAGAAGAACAGTATGGAATGGGAGGGAAGGCTCTTCGTTACCTTGGAGAATCCTATTCTGGTCTTGGGCGTTATCGTGAGGCTATGAAATATCTGCAACGGGCCATGCGCTATGATGAGTATGATGCTGAAGTACTCAGTCTTCTTGGTGAGATGTATTTAAGGGAAAATGAAGGAGATGATATTGCGCTTCGTTTTTGCGAAAAAGCAGTTGAGCTGAATCCAGAAGGTCTTAATTTACAGTTAAGACTAGCAACAGCTCAAATACACTGTGGTGATTTTACACGGGGTGGAAGGACTTTAAAACCCTGTTTACGGAATAGGAAATTACGGCCTGCTGCACTGGTACAAAAAGGATTGTTGGCGCTAGGACAGGGAAAAACAAAAGTTGCCGAAAAATGGTTTGTGAAAGCAATGTCCTGTCCTGGTGGTGAAAACAATCCCTCAATTCAGAAAAGTGCACGTGGCTACTTGAACAAAATCAGTAAATGAGGACTACTAATGGTTGATGATGAACGAAGACGACTCGCTCGTGAACCGAAATATTGTCTCGATAATAATGTTATTGGTGATTCATGGCGTATGTTTCGAATAATGGGAGAGTTTGTTGAAGGATTTGATTCCATGTCAGCTCTCAATGTTCCTGCTGTGACTATTTATGGTTCTGCCAGAACCCCCATTGATCATCCCTGGTATAAGCTGACCGAGACCATTGCCGCAGATCTGGTTCGTTCGGGCTATGGTGTTATAACAGGTGGTGGACCGGGAATAATGGAAGCAGCTAATAAAGGTGCCTATGAAGCCGGTGGTGTTTCAGTGGGCCTAAATATTTCCCTTCCTCATGAACAGGCGCCAAACCCATATGCAAATATGTCCGTCCAGTTTAAATATTTCTTTGTGCGGAAAGTTATGTTTATGAAATACTCCATGGGGTTTATCTGTATGCCAGGTGGCTTTGGTTCACTGGATGAGCTCTTTGAATCATTAACCCTGATACAGACACAGCGGATCAAGCCTTTCCCCATTATTTTAGTGGGAAGTTCATTCTGGGGAGGATTGATCGATTGGATCAAAGAACAATTCCTGGCGAATGGCACGGTGAGTGAAAGTGATCTTGATTTGATTAATATTATTGATGAACCTGCAGAAGTTGTTGATTTTATAAAAAGAAGAGTAGTATTATGATTTTAATGTAAATAAGGTTAAAAGTTTTTCTCTATCGTATCTGATACTCGGGGAGTGAAAGTATGGCTCAGATTGACGCGTTTTTTAAATTAATGAATGATGAAGGTGCCTCGGATTTACATATGGTTGCCGAGCAGCAACCCATACTGCGAATTCGTGGCGATATGGAACGCGTCAAATTTAAAAAGATGGAGAATGAAGAACTGAAGTCAATGCTCTATGAAATCTGCCCTGAAGACAAAATTAAGATTTTTGAAGAACTTGGTGATATCGATTTTGGTTATGAAATCCCGGGACTAGCCCGGTATCGTTGTAATTATTTTAGACAAAAGTATGGAATTGGTGCCGTTTTTCGTGAGATTCCAAGTGAGATTCTCACCTGTGAACAGCTTGGACTGCCAAAGGTTATTTCTCGTCTTGCCTATCTTCCTAAAGGATTGGTGTTGGTTACCGGCCCAACGGGATCGGGTAAGTCAACAACACTTGCAGCGATTATTGATGAAATTAACAGAAACAGAAAAGACCACATTCTAACCATCGAAGATCCTATCGAGTTTGTACATCGTAGTCAAAAATGTGTTATTAACCATCGTGAAGTCGGACAGCACACCAAGACATTTTCGGCAGCACTTCGTGGTGCCTTACGTGAAGATCCAGATGTTATAATGATTGGTGAGATGCGTGACCTTGAAACTATCTCGCTTGCCATGGAAGCTGCCATGACCGGGCATCTGGTTTTTGGAACACTTCATACCCTGAATGCAATGAAAACCGTTGATCGTGTGGTTGAAATTTTCCCTGCTAACCAGCAGGGTCAGGTGCGATCAACACTGTCTGATGCATTAAAAGCAGTTGTTTCGCAGACTCTATTTAAACGTATTGATGTAAAGGGCCGTTGTGCAGCACTTGAGGTTCTTATTGCCACTCCTGCAGTTCGAAACCTGATACGGGAAGGAAAAACATATCAGATTGCTTCGGTAATGCAAACTGGTAAAAAATATGGTATGCGCACGCTCGATGATAGTATTATGGAGTATCTGGAAAAACGACAAATTAGTGCTGATGATGCCTATTCCAATTCTGTTGAAAAATCAAAGTTCCTTAAATTCCTAAAGAAACCACCATCTGATTTCACTGAAGTGTAATAACAGCTCTATCTGAGCTGTTATTGTATCGATGAAATCGTCTAACCAGGATATGGAAGAAGTGCTCGAGGGCCGTTCAAGCTTTTTTGCCATGGCTGGGACCTATTTTCTTGGTGTATTTAACGATAATTTTTTTAAACAGGCAGCCTTACTTCTTGCTGTAACAGCTGGACTTTCAGGTCTTCAGGGGAAGGCCACGATGTTATTTTCTCTGCCGTTCATCCTTTTTTCAGCATACGCCGGATGGTTTGCCGATCGCTTTCCCAAGCGTCAGGTCATTATATGGGTGAAAATATTAGAAGTAGTAGCGATGATGATGGGCGCCTACGGCATACTTACCCTGAGTTGGCAATGGATACTTGCCATGATTTCCCTTATGGGGCTGCAGTCAACGTTCTTTGGTCCTGCGCTTAATGGTTCCATTCCTGAGCTCTACCCGGCCTGGTATATCACGAAGGCCAATGCATTTTTGAAACTGGCTACTACCTCTGCCATTCTTCTTGGGATGGCAGCTGCCGGGATCGCACTCGATCAACGGTGGATGCATACAGAAATCCCCTTTGGACGTGTTCTCGTTGCTAGTATTGTGCTTTTAGTCTCATTAGCCGGGTTGATAACAGCTTTTGGCATAAAAAAAAACGAGTTTTCTTCCACTACAATTAAAGCTCCATTCCCATGGTCAGGTCCTTTGGCCTCGCTAAGAGACAGTATTCATTTGTATCGAGATCCACTCCTGTTACTCGCTGTAATTGGCGATGCCTTCTTTTACTTTTTTAGTCTGATTGCTGTGATGGTGATTAATACCATGGGGATCAGTGAACTTCATATGTCCACCACAGCCACCAGTTTACTCGCCGTTGCTTTAATGGTCGGAGTGTGTGGAGGTTCCCTGATAGCTGCCCGAATTACAACCCCGAAAAGATGGACTTACGTTCTGGCACCATCGAGTTTTGGGATGGGAATCTTTCTTTTTGGGACTGGGGTGGTTGCAGGGCTTGATGTGAATTCACAGTGGCTGTTACTGCTCCTGTTTCTTACCGGAACAGGTATCTGCGGAGGTATATTCCTTATACCGTTCACCGCTTTTATTCAGGTTCGTCCGAAGAGTCATCAAAAAGGAAAAGTTATTTCAGCAGCGAATTTCTGCGCATTTTCCGGAATGCTTGTTGCTGGACAGGTCTTTAGCATACTCGATGGCTGCTTTATTCCCTCATCAAGTATGCTTGTCCTTGGAAGCTTGGGGATGGGAGCGGCCATTTTCTTTTACGTAGGAGCTATCATTGCAAATCGCTATGATAAAAATCTTCAACATATAGAAACTGCATGATTAAAAGAATCGTTCAGCTTTTTGTTTTGTTTCTGCTGAGCCTCAGGTATAGGGTAACTTTTCTTGTGGCCAGTTATTCAATATAGATGTTTAAGAAACTGCTGCAATTTTTTTACATCGGGCTCATAGTCATATCCTATAATCGTTCAACTCACCCATCAAAATATTTTCGCCAATATCGATAATGTGATCAGAGTTCTACCATTAAAAGAAAAAGATCGCCTCCTTGGGATGTTACCTCTGTTTTGTCACTTGAATTGGTGGGGACGCTTATTATGCCCCCCGATTGTACGACTTCCCACACTCTTCTTCTCAAATCCTACGGAAGGGAGTCTTCTTGCGGCAATTGCTCTCTCATATAAAGTATCACTGTTTATCGGAACGTCGACTTTTCTTGCAGGGATTGCAGGAGCTGTAAACGATGAGAAGCTCAATTCGATCAGGATTACTTTTACTGGTGCAGAAAAATGCTAACCCTATGTATATACTGCTATGGAACAGAGTATCCCCAATTCAATAGTTTATGAAGGGCAGGGGATTACCGTATGTTAACAGGTTGTTAGTGTCAATGACCCTCAAATCCAGTTCCCGGAACTATTGGAAAGGTCTTGGCATCCAGGGAATATGATATTATTCATTCGGAGAGAGCAAAAGCCATTAGCAGTGGGGGAACCGAAAAATCACTGTTATGAGGGCAGAATCTCTTCACTGGATATTTGAATTGACAGGGAAAATCTGCCTTTATCGAATATAACGGAAAAGAGTGGTATGATAGCGAAGATTTAGTGATCGAGAAGAACAGCGTGCTCACCCTGAAATCATATTATTTGTAACCATTGATTTTTCTAGAGAAGATACAAACTGTGTACTTCGTGAGCACGGATTGTTTTCTATTATACAATAGAAGGCGTGTAATCCATGTTGAGGCGATTCCAGTATTAGGTACCGGGAAAACAGACTATCGTGCACTTGACGATTTACTTGTTTGAACTACAATAGTTCCAGTGAAAGCATAATTTAAATCTAAATATTAAAAGAGGCTTACAAATGAGTGAGAATACGGATAAAGACAAAGAATTCTATGAAATGGCCGATGCGTTTATAGCCGTAGCAAATGGACACAGCGGGAAGGTTGATCAAGGAAAGGTGAGTGCTACCTTTCTCTATGCTGCCGCACGTTTTAACACCTTTCTTGTTGCATCGTCATCGGATTCAGGAGAAGAATTTTCATCACGCAGAGATGAAGCGATAGAGTATTTTACGGCTGAATATAAGAAAATGCTGGATGAGCATTTCACTGACTATTCTGACCATTTTGATAAGTATATCGGGAGTGCCAGCTAGAAAATCTATCTTCAACTGTTTTGAACATGGTGCTTGTCACTCCTTTTGTCAAACAGAAGCGTCTATCGGTTGAAGTTTTACGGTAGGTTAAATTGAGAAAAAATGACCTTATTCTTCTCTGTCCTAACGGTGATTGCGCCACTTTTTGATGTGTTGAGGAGGGGGATCGACTTTTCTTTACAGTATTGACGCAGTGCCTGAGAAGGAAAGAGATGTGGTTGAAATCTACCCGCCGAAACAACTATCTTGTCCGGGGTTACCTGCCCTAGGAAGACTGGACTGTTGGACGTTTTGGAGCCATGATGGGGAGAGAGGAGGAGCGTTGACTGGAGAGTCTCTCCTGCATTCTTTTTCAATATTCCCCTTTCACCTTTGGCACTAATATCTCCAGGAAAAAGACAGGATAGCTTCTGCTTTGTGGAACTGTATTTGAGAACCAGACTGTGATCATTGGAGCTTGTGGTCTGGTAATTTTTAGGTTCATCCCCATCAAGAAAAGGATTGAAAAGCGTTTGTAACACAGCGTTATTCTCTTTTATAAGTACCTGATCTTTTATGGGTGTTTTTATTGTAATACCAAGATCAGCAGCGAGAGTAAGTAAGTCATCGTACTCCTGATCATGTCCACTCTCTCCATTAATCCAGAGCTCCTCCGGGTTAAATCGTTTCAAGATAAACGGAACACCGTTAAAGTGATCTGAATCCGGGTGCGTTATCACGACACTATTAAGCCTGATAATCCCTCTACTCCAGAGATAAGGCGCAATAATACTCTCTCCCACGTTGAATTTTTCTGAAGAACTTCCACCTCCATCAATAAGAACTTTTTTTCCACCAGGAAAAGTGAGCAGAGTTGAACTTCCCTGTCCGACGTCCAAGAAAACCAGCTCTGATTCCAGTGAACTGCTTTTGAAGAATGTTTGTGGAGGGTAGAAGAAAAGAATCCAAATCGGAATAAATAAGATCGGGATTGTTTTGCGTGAGCTATGAAGAACGGAAAGAATAAGGATGAGGTAATAAAGAAGTATTAGGATGATTGACGGTGTGGCAAACCAAAGGGTTGAATATGTGTAACGTGTTAAAAATGTGGCGATTGCACTTGCCACAGTAATACCATATCCGCCCATGTGTAGAAGGTATTCTCCCAGAGCCTGGTTAATAAAGAGGAAAGGGATACTGAAAAGTCCAATGGGAAGACTCCAGAGGCAAAGCAGCGGTTCTATTAGCAGGTTCGCTATGGGGCCTGCGAGTGAGAATCGATTAAAATAATAGATAAGAAGAGGTGCTGTACCTACGGTGGCTGCTATTGAAACAAGGAGGGCGGCAGCTCCCCAGTGAATAATTTTGAAGAAACTGGCGTTGAACAAAGATTGGTTCTGGGGCCCTTTCTTTTGCACCAGCATATGCAGTTTTGGCAGAATGAAGATAAGCGAGGTCACGGCGGTAAAGGAAAGCTGGAAGGACACTGTGAACAGGCTCTTGGGGGTGATAAGAAGAATAATAAGAGCAGCTGATGCGAGAGTTGTGAAAGGCGACCGTTGTCGCTGTATACAAAACGACAGGATAAAAACAATAACCATAAGAAGTGATCGAAAAACAGGAGTTTGAAATCCTGCCAGTAGAGCAAAACAACAAAGTGGCAGGATACTGGCAAGAAGTGCCAGCTTCTTACAGGATATTCTCAGCATAAGAAAGGATGATCTTCTTAATAACCAGTAGAAAATTACAAAGATGGTTGATGCAATAATGGACAAATGAAGTCCGGAGATAGCAAGAATGTGGAAGGTGCCGGACCCCTTGAACAGTTCAAGTTGCTCTTTGTTGAGCCCTGATCTGTCACCAATAAGCAATGCCCGATAAATAGCAGCGTGCTTCTCGGGAACGGAGCTGTTTATCTTCTGTTTTGTTGCGAGCCGGATTCTCTCCGGAAGATATCTGATTTTTTGTAAATATGAGGCGTTTTGTTGAATCGTATGAATATGGGCGGTTGAGTTGATTCGACCGGTAATCTTGATATTTTTAGAGTCAAGAAAAGCTGGATAGTCAAATCCGCCTGGGTTTCCAAATGCGTAAGGTCTGCTAAGGCGTGTTCGAAGAATGAGTTCATCGCCTGGTACAATCGATTGTGGCCATTTCCCCTTTAGGCGGATCTGGACAAGCCCATGGACTGAAGAAAAATGTTTTTCATTTTCAAAGCGCAGATAATGGCTTTTTAGTATTACAGTACTGTTCTTCCCATTAAAAATAGGCATGCTATGCAGGGTTCCAACAAGAAGAGAGTCCTGTTCCTGGGTTATTCGGCTCGATATATTGGTTTTTAATTGTACCTTTCTGTCGTCATTTTCAGCATGTAAAAAACCGGTTGTGGCCACAAAGAGTAGAAGGAGAAGGATAGAAAATGTACGTTTCTTCCAATATTCAAATAGAAGAATAGTGGGAAGCAGAAGAACGAACCAGAGCAGTGAATGGGGTGGTACAAAGGAAGCGTAATGCTGAAGGAGGATTCCGGTGATGAAGGAAATGGTAAGAGAAATAAGCAGATAATGCCTTAGGACTCCCCGGAAACGATTCACAGCATTTCTTTAATAAGGTCGATATGTCGTTTGATAACACCCTGTTGGCTTTTGATAAAGTGCTGGGCTGCTTTTCCTGTTTCCTGCAGAAGATTACTGTTATCGCATAATGTTTGCAGTCTTAAGCTCAGTTCTTTACCGTCAGCAATGGCAAAGCCACCCCCTGCCTGGAGAAGTTGCGTGCTGATTTCTGAAAAATCCTCCATATGTTTACCAAACAGGACAGGAACAGAAAATATTGATGGTTCTATTGGGTTATGACCGCCCTTTGCAACCAGACTGCCACCTACAAAGGCAATGTCTGCATGGCTGTAAATGGTATTGAGTTCTCCTATGGTGTCAAGAATAAGGATATCCTTTCCACCGGCATTTATCTGGCTGCGACAATTTGCCTGGAGCTGCAACGAGGAGGCAAGCTTCTGTATTTCTTTGCCGCGATCAACTTGACGAGGTGCTATCACCATATAGCTTTGAGGATGCTGTTTTTTTAGTTCTTTAAAACTTTGGAGCAGAATCTCCTCCTCACCATCATGGGTTGATCCTGCAACCAGAAGAAATTTATAAGGGGGAAGGGTAAAAGAAAGAGGCTGGTTCCTCTGTGATGAGGCGTAGAGAGCTGTGTCAAATTTCAGGTTACCAAGGGTCTCTATCTGCCTGTGATCAATACCTAATGCAATAAGTTTGTCCTTGTCAGCTATGGTTTGCATCGAGAGGGTCTGAAAACTTGAGAAGAGTGGTCTGAAAAAGGTGGAAAAATATCTGTAGGATGACATGGATTTTTCTGAAATCCTGCCATTCACAAGAAGAGAGGGAATTCCTTGTTGCCTGAGAGCTAAGAGAAATGCTGGCCAGAAATCCGTTTCTATCAGTATAAATAGATCGGGTTGGACCACATGGAGAAATCTTTTTACAATGGGAAGAAAATCGAAAGGAAATGGAACAAAATAATCAACCTTATCGTGGAGAAGCTTTTTTGCAACTTCTGCACCTGAGCGTGTTGCTGCAGAGAAAACTAGTTGAATTCCAGGAATCTCTTTCCGCAATCCTGAGATAAGTGGAAGGGCAGAGGTAATTTCTCCAACGGACAGTGCGTGAATCCAGATTGTCTTTCTCGTGCTTTTTTTAGTGTGAGGTTTTAAGCCAAGCCCTAAACGGTACAAGGTGCGCATGCGGTATTTGGGAACAAAGAGGACGACGGCCACGATAGGAAAAAACAAAAGTGGTATCAGAAGAAGCTGAAGCAGAGTGTAGAAGAAGATCATTATTGCCTGGGATCAATTGTGTTTTACTAAGAGAGTAGCGTTATTACTCAGGGTTCTATTGAATTGCTGAACAAATCTGTAGCAGATAGTGCCATTGTGCACTGCATTCGTAAATAGAAAAAGAATAAATGCCTATAAAAATCCAATTATTTCATAGTGGTCATAGTTTGGCAATATGGTGTCTTACTGAATAATAGTGGCTTACTTACTGTTTATCCGGGTATGACTTTTTTAACTGCCTTGCCGAGCTGCTCGAGTGTATAGGGCTTTTTGATAAATCCCGATGCACCAAGTTTTAACGTTGCTTTTACATCATCACTCTCCGAAAAACCACTTGCAATCAGGGCTTTTTGGTTTGGATGAATCTTGACGATCTCTTTGTAGGTCTGGTATCCATTGATACCTGGTTCCATCAGCATATCAATCAAGAGAATGTCAGGTTCTGTTTCTTTGACAAAATCAATGGCTGCCTTCCCATTAGAAACTGTATCAACTGTATAGTTTAGTGACTCGAGCATCTGTCTGCCAATGTCCCGCATGGTTGGTTCATCGTCAATAATCAGTACGTGCTCGCCATTCCCACTAAAAGCCAGAGTGTTCCCTATGGGGGGCAAGGCTGTTTGGCCCTGATGGCATATAGGAAAGTAAAGCTGGAATAGAGTGCCGTTTTCACTACTCTTCACTGCTATTTTCCCATCATGGTCCTGAACAGTATTCCAGACCACCGTAAGCCCAAGCCCAGTACCGCTTCGTGCCATTGTCTTTTTTGAGTAAAATGGTTCGAAGATATGTTCAAGATCTGTATCTACTATGCCGGGTCCATCATCAAGTATACTGAGTACAGCATATTCGCTGGGGGCAAGATCAATTTCTGAAATATCGTGATCCGTTTGTATGTGAATATGAGTGGATATCGTAACAGTACCGGAGTCGAATATCGCCTCTATACCATTGTTTACGAGGTTCATAAGACATTTTTTAATATGAACCTGAGAGCAGGAGATAGCGGCATGGTCGGTCCCTAGTTGTTGATGAATAACAACTTGTGGGTGCAGTGATTGAATTTTTTTAAATTCTAGAGAGTTTAGATATTCAGTCGCTAAGGCATCAAGTTCATGAACTTCTCTGGTGCTGGCGGCACCCCTTGCAACCGTGAGAAGATCATCCACAACGGCAGCGGCACGTTTGCCGGATTCCTGAATAGCAACAATCTGCGGTCTAAGTATGTTTTCTTCAGGAGGAAGTGTATGTAATATCAGTTCGGGATAGCCGATTATACCTGCAAGAATATTATTCAGATCATGGGCAACACCACCCGCCATTAAGCCAATGGATTCCATTCGCTTTGCCCGATTAAGTTCTTTTCCAAGTGTGTCTTTCTCAATGCGTACTTTTTTGAGTTCTGTTATATCCCGAACAATAGATGTTATCTCATTGTCCCCACTTTTTACCATACGGGCTTCATAATGGAGCACTCCCTTCCCTGGCATGGCAAGCTGATATTCGAATGTGTTCATTTTCCCGGTCTTGATTGTATCTTTAAGACATTTTTCAACTAATGCTGCGAGCTCAGGGGGCAATATCTGTTGGCTTGTTTTGCCTATTATCTGTTCCGGTGCCTGTACATAAAGCTCGGAAGGGTCAGCTTTGTAATCTATATAAACCCCTTGGTCAGTCATCCTAAAGACCATATCAGGAATGGCCTCAAGCAGTGCAGTGGCTCTCTGTTCACTCATTTTAAGCTTGTTTTCTGCAGCCTTTCGTTCGGTAATATCAATCATGGTACCGACTGATGCCGCTTTTCCTTCATGAATGGTTGCCGTACCAAGTGCCATGGTGTCAAAAATTTCACCATTTTGACGAACACATCTGATATCGTTGGCATGCTTTAATTCCCCGCTGGCATGGCGAATAATGTTCTCTTGTACCTGTTCTCGTTGCTCCGGGACAACTAGATCAACCGGTGACATCTTTCCTTCCATCTCTTCAGTGGTATACCCAAACATTGCGGCCATTGTCGGGTTTACATACTGAAATATAGAATCCTGTATAATATAAACTCCAATTAAAGTGGAATCCATGGTGCTGCGGTATTTCGCCTCGGTTTGCAGAAGTGACATCTCCTCCTTTTGGAGTAATTGCTGGGCAAGAATTTTGTCTAGAAACATTGTGTTGATGTTCCTTGCCATTTCATCAAGTTCATAAAACTGGATGAGGTCTTTATCAATAGGGGAATCGGCGGAAAGAGGCTGATTAAAAAAAGAGACAAGGAGTGCAATATCCCTATTGAGTTTCTTGGATATCCGATGAAACAGAAAAAGAAAAACAAAAAGAATGAAACTGGTTATAAAGATTGAAAAAAGTACTTTGGCTTTGATCTGGGCACTGAGATCTGCCTGAAGAAAAGCAATGTCACTTTCAATATCATCAAGATATACCCCTGCACCAACAAGCCATTGAAGATCAGGTATTCCATATATAAAAGATGATTTAGGTGAGTCGATTTCTGGACTGTTAAGCTTTCTGAATGTGTAATAGATGAAATCGCCATCGGGGGTCAGGGCCGCAGCATGTTCTTTGGCAAAAAGCTCCTTAGTCTTCTCTGGATTGCTATTAAAAAGATCCCAGAGTTTCTGGGAGCCGGAATAGAGTGTACCATTTCCAATTAATGCGTCGCCATTAAATCTATTTACAAAAATATACCCTTCTTTGCCAAACCGTATCCTGTTAATTGTCTCAAGAAGCTCCTGTTTGATTGATTCTTCGACGTCGTCAACATACAGGCCCGTCCCTATAAATAAGTTTAAGGCCTCAAGCTTTTTAATAAAGGAGATTTTCTGATAATCATTGCCTTTACTGCCAGGCTCCGTCCAATGGTACTGGTAAAAGCCCTCCGAACTCCGTTTGATAATTTTTATCATATCCTTTACTACATTTTTACCACGACTGTCCTGCATTTCCAGCAGATTTTTTCCCTCAAGATCAGGATTGTCGGGAAAAAGAATCTCTGTTCCATTCAAATCACATATAAAGTAATAGCCTTTGTTTTTTTCAAACCGAATAGGTCTTAGAGCATCAATGATCATAGCTCGTATTTCAATTGTAGTCTTAAGCGTTTTGTTCTGCTGGTAAATATTATCAGCAATTGCTATTGCCTCATATGTTCTTAATTTGATAGCTTTTTTTGTTCTAGTGTTGCGTTGTGCTTTTTTATAGGTAATTAAAGAGACTACATCGAGTACTTCCTGCTTTACGACCCCTTTCTGAGAGTGGATATATTCAGATCTCATTTTATCGGATTGAGAATTGAAACTATGCAAAGACCCAAAAATATCAAAACCAGTGATAGAAAGAGCAACACCAACAATCAGGATTATTCCCCAAAGCTGGATGAGTTTTATAAAGTGTTGTTTCGGGGAAGTATTGTTCATTGTTGAGTTGATGAATCCTGCTCGTTAAGAATGAAAGAACAAGTACGTATGTTAGTTTCAGTGTATCGAATATCAGCTGAAAATGCCAAAGAAGAATTTGATATTCTTTATTATTAATAATGTTAGAGCAAATTTTATTATCGAATAGTCGGTAAATTTATCGTAGTGATGAAAGTACTATTTAGGATTATAGTCAACGAATATTGTATCTCCTTCTCCATGTTTACTATCAGGGATTCACAGGAAAAAATGAATATCGTCCTGTTTGAGAAAAAAGAGCTTATTGATAATTATCTTATTTTAACGGATTATCGTGCAAAGCATATAGTTAAGGTACTTCGTAGTAGTGTTGGTACATCCATACGGGTTGGCCAGATTAACGGAGAGACCGGAACCGGTACTATTGTAGCAATAAAAACCAAATATCCATTTGTCGTAGAGCTCCAGGTTGCTCTTACAGATAGTCCGCCCGCTTTCCCTGAAATTGACCTGTTGCTTGCTCTTCCGCGGCCTATAATGTTGAAACGCATACTGAGTCAGGTAACAGCGCTGGGAGTTGGTAGAATGTTTTTGATAAATGCAAACAGGGTGGAAAAGAGCTTCTGGGATGCCGGAATAGTATTGGAATCTGAATATCGTCCCCATTTAATCCATGGATTGGAACAGGCGGTGGATACTCAACTTCCTGAAATTGAGATTCACCCACATTTTAGACAATTTATAGAAGAGTATTTGCCGACCATTTTACCTGAGTATGGTTCACAGCTTATCGCACATCCACACGTTAATAATTCCTTGTCCGAATGTTTATCAGGTAATAGGGGGAGAGTACTGTATGCGATAGGACCCGAAGGGGGCTGGTTGGATTTTGAAGTTGATACATTCAGAGACGCTGGCTTTATATCTTTTACAATGGGAACAAGAATTCTAAAAGTAGATACAGCTGTGGTTTCCGTTCATAGCAGAATTGCACATGTCCTTGAAAAAACCAACTTTATTGATGAAAATTTACTTAACGTTATGTAGTATCAGATACACAAATAATTTTATAGTATTATTGAATTGAGTATGGAGCGTATTGTTTTGCAGCAATGGGATGAAGAGGAAAGACGGGGTGTTACCCTGAAACGCCGGAATAGTGCGGAAAGAAGATTTTCCAATGAGCGTCGTTACGATTATCGTGCTGCTGCTCCTCCTGCAAGACGTTCCATAAAATCCTGGATGCGTTCATTGTCAAATGCTCGTCTGGGAGTAGATAGACGCAAGGGGATAGATCGTCGTCTTCATGAGCGTCGGTCCCAGGAGCTTCGGTCTCTTCTTACTCCAGAGGAACTTGCCGCTCTCCTGCATGAGTAGCTTTATAATCGTTTTTTCCTCTCTGAAAATCGTTTCACAATACCTTCTGTTGCATAGATTAATAACCCACACCAGACAAGCATAAATCCAATCATCTGTGCTTTAGGGAAAGGTTCTCCATACACAAATATCCCTATACAGAGCTGCAGTGTTGGGGCAAGATACTGTACAATTCCAAGAGTTGATAACTGGAGTTTCTGGGCAGCATACCCAAAGAAAAGTAAGGGCAGGGTGGTTACTATCCCTGCTCCCATTAGCAACAGACGTCCGTTGAAATCCTGGTGGACGAAATCAGATTGCCCCTGCCCTGCGAGGACAACAAGTGTTACCAGTGCCGGAATAAAGATAAGCGATGTTTCAAGACAAAGTCCTTCAAGTGATGGAAGTGAGGCTGTTTTTCGAAGTAATCCATAGAGTCCAAAGGTGACTGCCAGTATCATCGCGATTAAAGGGAAATGACCGTAGCCAAAGGTTAGATAGCAGACGCCTGAAAAGGCAAAAATAATTGCAAGCCATTGAAAAAGTCGTAATCGTTCCTTTAAAAAGAATACCCCAAGAAGAACATTTATCAGAGGGTTTATGTAATACCCAAGACTGGTTTCAACTATATAGTCGCTGTTTACGGCCCATATATACAACAGCCAGTTTACAGTGAGTAACGCTGAGGTGATCACGAATCGCAGTAGGATCTTTTTGTCTTTGAAGACTGCTAGAAAGCCATCCGGTTTTTTCCATAGAAAGAGGAGGAGCAGAGTAACAAACGTTGACCATATAATACGATGGCAAATAATCTCAAGTGCAATGGCTGAGGAGAGAGCTTTCCAGTAGAGGGGCAGTAGGCCCCAAATGGTAAAAGCTCCCAAGGCTGCGAAAAGCCCTCTGTTATTTGCTGTCATTTTTCTGTGTCTGTTTTTGCACTGGGGGTGGGGGCCAGATATATACGCCCGAAATCTTAGGAGGAAGAATGGTGTTGCGATTATGGTGTACTTGTATCGTGCTATTGCTTTCCTGGCACCAGTTATAATCTCTTTTTCCACCTGAATACCTTACCGCTAGATTTTGTTCCAGTAAAATAGTGGCAAGATCCTCTCCATCAAACTCTATATCAGCAAGTATCCTGAAATATTTCCCCCTTTGTATATGGTGGAGGTGAATGATCTGTGCATTATTGAGCAGGGAATGCACAAGTTCTTTTGCTTTCTTGGCTTTTTCCTGCGCAGCGGGGCAACTGTTTTTTTTGAGCTCAGGGGTATCTATACCATGTACCCTGATTTTCATATTCTTCCCTACAATTGCAGGAGCATCAGGGATGTTAAAGGTGATAGTATCACCATCATAATTTTTAACAAATTGTACATTTGTAAAACTTTCATTGCTCAGAGAAGAGTCTGCAATTGCAAGCTGGCAAAAAGAAAATGGTGCAAGAAAAAAGATGACGGCAAGTTTTGATCGGAAAGAGTTCATTGTAAACCTACCAGTACCAGACAAATTCAAGTCTCACGAAATCATCACTGGCAAAGCTGAATGCGGGATCCTGAATATCCATATTGATAAAAAAGGACATATCAAAATTAATTCTGATAGAATCACCGATGCGGCGGCTGGCTTCAACGCCAAGGATGGTGGAGCCGGAATGAATATCACGGATAACTCCCAGCAGGACATTGGAGTCATCCATATCATTGACTGCTAAACGTAGGCCCCCCATAATATCGTTTTCATAGATGGTCGGTAACCAGCCATCGTCACGATCATCGTACACATATTCTCCTATGAGTCCTAGATCCATGAGAGTATCGCCAATACCAACCAGAGTATATTCGAAGCCAAAAGTAGTTGCAGCATAGGATCTGGACTGGCCTATACGATAATATGCCTCGCCCTTAAACAGCCATTCTCCAGCTGTCATTTGAATGTCCAATCCGCTCTGGCCGATTTGCTGGTAGTAGGGATAAAGCGTTGGGCCGCTAGGTGAACTATTTGAGAATAACAGGATCGGGTCCCTTGCCGTTCCGTTGAAATAGTAGAGGCCAAGGTCGGCGTCCGCAAGAGTGGTGGAGTAGCGAAGTGCAAAATCCGTATGATGCTGCTTAGCATCACTCTCATAGCTATCCTGATCTGTGTCTACGGAGAGTGGGCTGCGGAATCGTCCATGAATCCCAGGAAAGGTTCGTTCTCTAAAAAATGGAAGCACAAAGGCTTCCATAACACCCCATTCACGAGGCACGGTAAGGTGTAGCATCGGTTGGCCAAGTTTTTCTTCGCCGTCTAATGCCTCCACCTGATCGGTCTGGTTTATAATGTCAACAAGATGGACAAACTCCGTTGCCCCCCAGAAGACTCTGCCGAGGCCCAAAGTTATTTCCCAGTAATCGGTAAAATAGAGAAACTCAGCAAGCCTCAGATCACCATGAGTCCTTTTGCTATCCTCACTGTCAGCCCGATAAAAGGCCTCCATTGTAAACTGAAAGTTTTCTGTAATGTCCTGGTGCAGTTCAAGGTTAACGGCTGCTGATGCGGATCTTTGTTGTTGCTGTTCCCATGCGCCTTCTTCAAAGAAAAGAACCCCCTGAACGGAGATATCCCCCTTTGTTTCGATTGCCAGTGCATGGGAGTGCAGCAACAGAATGGAAAAAAGAAGGAGCCCCCATGAGAATAGGACTTTATGGGAGTTATTTTTACCGAGCACGTTTTAAACTGGTTGAGTTAAAATCTTTGCCACTGAGTCCGGTATTAAACTGGTAATTATTCCACACCAGAGTTGTTGATTTACCGGTTTGATGGTTCACCATACTCATCTGGTCTGCACGCCAGTATTTATTTAGATACTGCTGGTAACCGGATGTGGTTAATGTCTTTAAAAGGCTCCTTTTCCGATCATAAAATTCAACCTTCAAAAGGCGGTATTCAGTTGTATCAACCCATGAAATACGTTTTGTGTAGCCAGAATTTTTTTTATCCACCGGATAACTCTCTCCGACAAAACAGAGTTTTCCCCGATACTCTTCTTCCCGAAGATGTTTGTAGCTGTATTTCTCAGGCTCCTGGCTGGCAATATCTTCGTAGGCAAACTCACTGCCCATAAAAGAGCCAGATTTGTTACGGGAGTTGATTCGTTTAACCCGTTTCAGTGCAGGAAGATATAGCCACTGTTCGTCATCTCTGGTTTTATGGGAAAAAGTGAGAAATGCCGTTCCTTTAACGTCACGTGGAGTTTCAAAGATTGAAAGACTTTTGTCGCCATCTCCTGGAACCTCCAGCGTTTTGCCGCGAATAACTCTTTTACTCTCTTTTCCCTGTTTATTTTTCAGGGTCATTATCATATCAGTTGTGTAATCTCCAAATCCCTCATCACGTTTGTTTGTTTCCATGGCAATAGCAAGTCCTTTTTCTTCGGCTGTTTCAGCGAATATGTCTGAAGAACAAAGAAAAGATGGAACAAGAAAAGAGGTGACAAGAATACACGTTGTATAGCTGGTACAGAGATTCATTTACTGCTCTCCAGTTTTAAGAGAAGTGTTGGAAGAAAGAAAAAATCGAGGATAATGGCTAATATAATGGTGATGGTGGTCATTGTCCCCATATGGGAGTTAATTTGGAATCCTGAAAAAGAAAGCACTCCAAAACCGCCAACCAGTGCAAGGGTCGTGACCCAGATGGCAGATCCCACCGTATTAAAGGCGTATCGGACAGCATCCTCTGCGTTCATAGCATGCTCTCTGCGGGCTCGTTGGTACTTTGAAAGAAAGTGAACGGTATCATCAACCACAATTCCAAGGGTCATGGCAGTCATTACGGAGACGGCAAGTCCAACCTGTCCGACAACAAGGCCCCACACTCCGAAGGCCATAAAGGCGGGAGTTAGATTTGGTACAAGGCTTAATATGCCAAGTTTGATATCCTGCAGGGCCACAATCATTAGAAGAGAAATAAGCACCAATGCAATAACGGACCCCTTTAGCATGGAGTCTATGTTACGTTTAGAAATATAGGAGAAAATTACAGAGAGTCCAGATCCGTAGGTTGTCATTGAAGGAGCGTTGCTCGTAAGCCACTTGCGCCCACGACGTTCCAGATCAAGGATACCTGCTGTTCCGATATTTGGGGTAGAGACAGTCATGCGGGTGGCTGATTTGTCAACGTTGATACGATTATTTAAATCAAGTCCAAAGGGAAGGTTCATCTCATAAAGAAGGAGATATTGAGCTGCAAGATCACGTTGTTCCGGGAGCTTATACCAGGCGGGATCATCGCCATGCATATTCTGGTTGAGTCGCTTCATTATATCGGTGATGGTGTAGACGTGTCTGACCTCCAGTTGTGCACGCAACCAGTTTGCAAAGGCATCAATACTCTTAAGGTATGCCGGGTCATTGATACCGCCTTCTTCACCTGAATCCAGGTCCCAGTCGATAATTTCAAGACCAGCAAGGTGCTCCGCCGAAAAGTCAGATGCAATTCTGAATGGATAGCTATGGTCGAAGTATTTTATAAATTCATCATTTAAATATATTTTTGAAATACCAGTGCTGGTAAAGAGGATCAAAAGCAGCATGGACCAGAAAACTGGGTTCCGTCGCCGAATAACAAATTCTGCAAGCAGAGAAAAGACTCTATTTTGTCTGGAGCGGTTTGTTTTTACGCGGAGGGGAAGGACCGCCAAGAATGCGGGCATAAAGAAGATAGAATAGAGAAGAGCAGCCATTACCCCAAGGGCGACAATATTTCCAAGATCCCGAAACGGTGGTGCATCGGAGAAATTCATGGTCATAAAACCAATTGCTGTGCTGACACTTGTTATAAGAACAGGTTTCAGGTTGACCCGCAGGGATTCTTTGATGGCAGCGTGGCGGTTTATTCCCTGTCTCATCTGGTAGAAGATGGTGACAAGTATATGAATCGAGTCCGCCACGGCAAGTGTTAAAATGATAATTGGTGCATTGGCAGAGGCCGGGGTTAGAATAATGCCAAACCAGCCGGCAAGACCAAGGCCTGTAATGGTTGAGAATATAATAACAAGCAGGGTGGCTGTTGTTGCCATGATTGAGCGCAAGGAGACAATAATAAGAAAGAGAAGAAGGGTGAACATGATAGGAATTAATGATTTCATATCCTTCTTGGGCGCTTCCCCAAAGGCTGCATCTATCATGACTCCACCCGTAAGATAAATATCAAGAGATGGATATTTACCTTTCATCAGCTGGTCGAGCTTGAGCGCAGCAGTATTTATAGCATCAATTTTATAGCTGCCATCATCAGGCTTTATAATGTTGACGTTGACTGCGGTGACGCTGCCTTTTTTATCTATCAAACTATTCAGTAGCATCGGTTGGGAAAGAGCGATGGATTTTATATCTGCTATTTCTTTACTGCTAAGATTATTTGAGTTTGAGATAAGGTCTGCAACTATCAGATCATCGTCGACTGCTCTGGTATGCTGATAGTTACTGAGTGAGTCCACACGACTGGAAAAGGGGAGCAGCCAGGATTGGGTGGTGAGGAATTCTATCGCTTCCAGTGTCTCTTTTTCAAAGAGGTTCCCTGATTTTGGAGCAATAAGGTAGAGGACATTTTCCACTTTGGTGTAGGTCCGTTCAAGTGCCTCAAGTGCCTGTAACTGAGGGTTTTCTTTTGAAAAGAACATCCGTGAGTCGTTTGAGAAGCTCAGGAAGCGCATACCGCTTGCGGAAAGGAGTGCAAAGCCGAGAAGCCCGACAATAAAGATCCAGCGGTAACGGATCACTATATTCCCTATCCAGTTTTCAATTCTCTGCATATTATATTCTGATCTCTTGAGGATCGTGCCGTCTTACGGTAGGGCAATGGTTGCTTGGGGGAATGGGGCCGGTAGACCGAGGGGGATCTGCTGTTTTCCTGTGTCAGGTTTTTGGTGAAAAGTATCATTTAGTATAGGATTGCAACCGCAAGCAACACTCCATGGGCACTAAAAATACAAACCTCACTAGAAGGAACATCAGCAAGATACGCGACAAAAGCCAAGAGGAGATGCCAAATAAGCCTCAGGTTTTATCGACACATCGATTACCTTCGTACCATTTTAGAAATTTGGAACCACAAGTACTGGTACTTTAGACATGCGACTAACCCGCCGTGCAGTAGAGCCCATTACGCGAACCCCACGTACTTTCCTCGTGGATTTACCCATAATGATCATATCTGCATGCTCTTTTTCGGCAAGACGGAGAATCTCTTCACATGGCTTGCCCGCAATAACATGGACTTTTTTAACAAGTTTAGAATAATCCTCATCAAGTTCTTCTGCCTTATAGAAGCCTTTTAAACGTTTTTTCATTCTCACAAGAGTATCTTTCATAACATCTTTTTGGACATCATTGGTTATATCTTTGGCGAGATACGCGCGAATAACAGCTTTTGCTGAGTCACTCATTGGCTCTACCACATGAGCCATAATAATCTCTGCATTATATTGTTTTGCCATGGCAAGCGCGTGTAAAAATACTGGTTTGGTACCACCACCTAGGTCTGAGGTGTATAGTATCGTTTTTACTTTTGGGGTATTGTTCATCGCGACTTCTCCGTAAATAATCTTTGTCCCTCCAAGTTATCTTGAAGGGTCTTTTTATATAATAATACTTTTTCTGAACCTTAAAAGGAGCGGAAAGAATATAACTACTTTACAAAGAATAGAAACAAAAAAGGCGACCTGTCGATGGTTTAAAAGCCATTGACAGGTCGCCCTGATGTGAATATTTAAGAATTATTTAATTAAAGCCATGTAACTTATCGAGAAATTCAGGTAAGAACAACGATACCTGAGGGACGTAAGTGATAATACCAAGAAATGTGAGCAAGACAAGAAGCCATGGTACACATGCCTTAATGGCCCAACCTATAGAATGGCCGGTTACACCCGAGATAACGAAAAGATTTAAACCAACAGGAGGTGTAAGCATCCCAATTTCCATATTAACGACCATAATAATTCCCAAATGAATGGGGTCGATCCCAAGCTTTACGGCAATAGGAAAGAGAATAGGTGCCATAATCAATAGGATTGCTGAAGGTTCCATGAAATTTCCTGCAGCGAGTAGCAACAAGTTAACAACAACAAGGAACATCCATGGCGAAAGTCCCCAGGAGACAATAAGTTCTGCAATGTGATGTGGGATACGCTCGGTTGTCAACACATGTGCAAATAGCATTGCATTGGCAATAATAAAGAGCAGCATAAGACTAACTTTTGAAGCATCAAGGACAACCTTGTTCACTTCTTTGTCTGTGATGATACGCGGCAAGGTAATGATGGCGTGTTTGGTGTTCCGTAAAATCATGGAACCTACGCCTTCTCCAGCCTCTTTCCATGGGATCTCTTTTAATGGCCCCATATCTCTGTAACCGTACACTGCTACGAGAAATGCATAGACAGCGGAAACGGCAGCTGCCTCGGTTGGGCTTGCAACGCCACCATAAATGGATCCTAAAACGATAAAAATGAGCATCAATCCGCCGGTGGCACTCACTCCGGATGCTATAATTTCGCGAAAACCTGCCCATGGCTGACTTGGGATTTTCTTATAGCGAGCGACAACGTAGATAACGATCATGAGCATTAAGCCCATCAGCAACCCAGGTATGAAACCTGCCATAAACATCCGTGCAGCAGAGACCTCAGTTGCAGCTGCATAGACCAGCATAACAATGGATGGTGGAATCAGGATACCAAGTGTTCCAGCATTGCCAATCACACCTGCAGCAAACTCTTCAGGGTAACCTGCTTTTACCATACCAACGATAACAATAGATCCAATAGCAGCAACAGTTGCAGGAGATGACCCGGAAACGGCAGCAAAAATCATACAGGCGATAACTGATGCCATTGCGATCCCCCCATGAATATGACCAACAAGACTTAGGGCGAATCGAATAATTCTTTTGGCAACACCACCGGTTGATAGAAAGGAGGATGAAAGGATAAAAAAGGGAATAGCCAGAAGAGTATAATGTTCCGACAGAGATTCAAACAACTTTAGCGCAATCGAAGCAAGAGAGTCATTTGAAAACATCAAAATAGTACCGACACTGGAAAGCCCCAATGCAAGTGCGATTGGCATCCCTAGCATCATACAGCCAAAGAGGAGGATAAATAGAACTGTAGTTGTCATAATGCTTCCTCTGCTTCAATTTCTTCAGCAAGTGCCATACTTTCCTTGGCCTCATCTGCGTGTTTAAAACCATCCGCTTTATCTGTTATTATGGACCAGAGAATAATGAGCAGACGTATAATTAAAAATCCTAAACCGAACAATAACGGGCTATGGGCGATCCAGGCTGGTATCGGGAGATCTTCCAGGTCGATTCCGATCATTTTCATCTTTGCTAAATAGATCCAACTTCCGTAAAAAATGAGACAGCAATAGGCTATAGCGAGGAGTGCTGCTATACTGCTCAAACATCTCCGTACAAATCTTGGAAACAGCTTAATAAAGGCATCCATGCCAATGTGCGAACCTACTTTTAGTCCATAGGATGAACCAAACAGGACGAACCATGCAGACATATGAAGAGTAAGTTCCTGCGACCACATGAAGCCTGTGTTAAATCCAAAACGCATTACAACATCTATAAAAACGATAAGAGTTGTTAGTACTAACAAAATGCATATGACCGCCTCTTCTGCACGGTTTATGATGCGCAAAAACATATTGTACCTCTTACAAAATAGTGTGATGAGCACCTCCCATAAAAGGTGCTCATCATTTTTCTTACATGTTTGATTTGTAACCTGCGTCGATCATATCTTTACCAATTTCTTCTTCAAACTCTTCCCATACAGGCTTCATAACTTCAACCCACTGATTTCTCTGGGCATCATCAAGTACAATGATTTCAGTTCTTTTCGAATCCACTATCTTTTGACGATCATCAAGTGCTTTTTTGGCGGCAACATCATTTCCAAAAGCAATTGCTTCATCCAGAGATTTTTTCAGGACTTCGCGATCACCCTCATCAAGGTTCATCCAGAAATCTGTAGAAGTTACGACCATATAGTCAAGCAGACCGTGATTTGATTCTGTGATGTATGGCTGTACCTCAAAAAATTTCTTTGAATAGATATTTGACCAGGTGTTTTCCTGACCATCGATAGCTTTAGTTTGCAGAAGGGTGAACACTTCTGAGAATGGCTTCTTCAAAGGAGTAGCTTTTACTGCCTTAAATTGTGCTGCAAGTACGTCTGAAGACATGATTCTGAATTTCAGGCCGTTTGCATCAGCAGGAACCCTAAGAGGTTGACTGGAGGAAAGCTGCTTCATACCATTATGAAGATAACCAAGTCCTACAAGACCTTTTTCTTTCAGAGAATCAAGTAATTCATTTCCCTTGTCGCTTTGTTGAAATTTATCTACAGCAACCATGTTCTTAAAGAGGAATGGGAGGTCATATATCTGGAGTTTTTTAGTATAACGGCTAAATTTGGAAAGAGCAGGAGCGGCCATTTGTACATCACCGAGGAGCATTGCTTCTAAAACTTTGTTATCTCCAAACAGCTGAGAGTTAGGAAAAACCTCTACCTGAAACTTTCCAGCAAGACGTTCTGTAACGAGATCTTTAAACTTGTTGGCCATTTGCCCCTTAGGGGTGTTTTCTGCAACAACGTGGGAAAATTTTATAGTTACTGGGCCCCCGGCAAGAGCAGTACCTGTATAAAGCATTGCTGATAATGCTGCAGTTGCAACAAGAGTTGTAAGCGTTCTGAACATATTTTCTTCCTCCGATAAGAGTGATTGTAATCAATGTTCATCTTTTTGAAGACTCAAACATTGAGTATGATTATTCACCAATTTCAATTAGCGACTATAAATAGATCTGCAAGGAACAGGCCAATCAGTTCCAAAATGTTTAAGATGCTGTTTTGCTATTATATTAAATAATACAAAGCAATTTCATTGCTTAAAACAGGTCATTTCCCGCCAAAAGAAGACATTAATTCCACCTTAATGTATTTACATTTAATATTAAACACTTAACTGGTTAATGATCTGTGGAAAGAAAATGCAATGGGTGGAAATCCGCCGGTACAAGGTTTCGGGGGATTCAAGGTTTAAACGACAGTATTTCAGAGAGTTAAGGTTATGAGGTGGAGGTGCATGGAAAGGGGATGCAGAGAGGATAGCCCACGAGTGCAAGGGGGCTTATTTGTAATCAGCCTTTTTTAAACTAAATTTTCTCATTTTATCATACAGCGTCTTTCTAGGAAGCTCGAGTACCGCCATAACTTCCTTTAAGCTTCCGCTTGAAGATACAAGTGCATGTTCTATCAGGCTTCTTTCGAATCGTTCCACCTGTTGCACCAGCGATTGATTCTGGTCTTTTTCTTTTCCAGAGAGCATCCTTTCAAGAGACCAATCAAACTGTCGGCCAAGGAGTACATATCTCTCTGTAAAATTTCGTAATTCCCGGACATTGCCAGGCCAACCATATGAAAGAAGTGCGTTCATTTGTGTCCCACTGGGCGTGAGCACCTCCTGTTGGTATCTATGTCCTGCCACTAAAAGGAAATGGTGGAATAAAAGTGGGATATCCTCACGCCTTTCCCTGAGTGGGGGGATGTCAAGGCAGACCACATTGAGTCGATAATAGAGGTCTTCTCGAAAAGTCCCGTTTTGTGATGCCTCAAGTAAATTTACCTTGGAGGCAGCTACAACACGTAAGTCGACTGGTATCAGCCGGTTTGAGCCGAGCCGTTCAACGGACCTTTCCTGCAAAACTCTTAACAGATTAATCTGCACCCTAAGAGGCATAGATTCGATTTCGTCGAGTAATAGGGTACCGCCATTTGCATGCTCAAACTTCCCAATCCTTGCCGTTTTGGCATCTGTAAATGCACCCTGCTCATGACCAAAGAGCTCACTTTCCATAATGGACTCAGACACGGCCCCGCAATTAATCGCAACAAAATTCTTTGTTCTTCGACTACTATTTTCATGAAGGGCTCTTGCCACGAGTTCCTTTCCAGTACCTGTTTCTCCGAAGACTAAAACATCTGCGCCGGTATCTGCCACCTGGGCAATGGTGCAGCGCAGTTTTTCCATCCCTGGCGTGCGACCGATAATACGAGGGCCAGGGGCACTGTGCAATTCAAGCTCCCTTCTTAGATTTCTGTTTTCTAGGGTAAGTGCTCTTTTTTCTAGCCCCCTTAAGACCGTTTTGACCAGTCGTTCAGCAGAGTATGGTTTTTCGATAAAATCATATGCTCCATTGCGCATCGCCTTTACGGCAATCGAAATATCACCGTGGCCAGTGATGAGAATTACAGGTAAATCGCGATCAATGGCTTGAACTTTTTGGAGGAATTCCATTCCATCCATCTGAGGAAGACGAATATCGCAGACAACGATACCGGGCCATTCGCGTCCTATTTGCTCCAATCCTTTTTCAGCACAATCCTCACACACAACCGCAAGGTCTGCCAGTTCAAGCGATTGTTTATTAGCCTGGCGAATATGTTTTTCATCGTCTATGAAAAGTACTTTTCCTAAACCTGACATGTACTAGCCTACCTTCTCTAACGTAAATTCAAACCTTGTCCCTATGTCCGTTGGAACATAGACAATCTTCCCACCAAAATTACGAACGATTCTATCACTGATAGTCAGCCCAAGACCTAATCCCTGGCCTGATTTCTTGGTCGTATAAAAAGGGTCAAAAATATGTTTTAAATGTTCTTTGGTAATTCCTGAACCTGTATCCTCAATAGAAATTAAGACCCTTGTCCCTTTGCTGCTGCACGTAAGGGTAATTTCTTTTGTTTGTTGATTGTCCATTGCATGCATAGCATTAGAAAACAGATTAACAAGAACCTGCTGCAACAATACATTATTTCCACGAATTTCAAGGTTAGGTGGCTCAATTGAAGTAGACATGGAAACCCCAGCTTTTTTAAGGGCAGGCTTGAGTATCTCCATCGCCCCATCTACAACACCGTGTAATGGAACAGCTACAATCTGACCACTTGATTTCTTGGAGAAAAGTTTGAGTTGCACCCCAATCTGCGCCATTCGCTCTGTGAGTTCAGCAATTTGTTCCATATTCCACATTGCATCTTTATAACGCCCTTTCTTTAAAAACTGGGTACCGTTATCAGTGTAGCTACGAATAGCAGCAAGAGGTTGGTTTAATTCGTGGTTGATACCTGCAGACATCTGACCCAGAACAGCAAGTTTAGCAGAATGTACAAGCTCTTTACGAGTACTTTTGAGCTTGATTTCCGTCTCTTTTCTCTCAAGGATCTCTTTTGTTAACTGTTCGTTTGCAATCGTGAGTTCCTCAGTTCTTGCAGAAACCCGGGACTCAAGCTGTTCATTTGCATCTCGAAGAGCATTTTTCGAGTTTTCTTCGATAATTGCCAACTCCTCAAGCCTATAGTGCCGTTGAGCCAGTAACAGTGAAAGTATATATGCAACGCCAAACGAACTGGCTACAATGATATTTAGAAAGAGTATATTTTTCTTAATATCTGCAACATCTGTTAAAATATGCACATTCCAGCCAGCCTGGGGCATAAACCTACTCTGTTTCACAACTTTCGTGATTACTTCTGACTCTGTTGGCTTTATTTTTAAAAATTGGGAAGATTCATCATCTTGAAGAATCTCTTCTACGACGGGGTCAAAAGTTGACTCAGGATATCGTTTGCTCTCATTTATTCTAGCTAGAACATCAGCACTTAGCGGCTCAAGAGTCTTATATCGCCATCCGGGATATGTGGTAATAAAGATCACTCCATCCGGATCTGTAACAAGAAAATTTTCACCTTGTTGAGCCCATTTCTGTTCAACGGAATCGATGTTGATTTTTATCGCTACTGCACCAATAATATCATCTTGATCTCGTACTGGATAAGCAAAGTAATAGCCACGCTTTGAGGAAGTCGTACCAAGTGCAAAATATCGACCGAGCTTTCCGGTCATTGCCTGTTTAAAATAAGGTCTATAGCTGAAATTTCTGCCAATAAAAGGTCTATCTTCCTGCCAGTTACTTGCGGCAATCGTAAGACCGTTTTTATTCATCAGATAGGTATCTAGAGTATCGCTTACCTTATTGATGGTCTCTAAATATCTGTTGAGGGTCTCGATGCGTTTTTTTTCATGGGGGGTTGATAGGGCGCGTACAAGGGTACTGTCAATCGCTAAAAGTTCAGGAAGACTCTGATATTTTTCCAGAACTCCTTGGAGATAGTTGACGTATAAATCCAGTCTTGCTTCCCCTTGTACCTTAAGACTATGAATACCGCGATTGTAGGCCCAGTAGGAAACCAGCTTAAATGTTATAAGAAAGCTAATAACAAAAAATGCTGTAAACAGAGCTATTCGCTTATTTCTTGATTGTTTTAGCATTTTTTTTGAATAGTTTCCTTGAGTACTTCTTTTTCTTTTTTCAGTCTTCAGTTAAAGAGCCCTTAGGCTAAAAACTACAGCAATCCGTTCTCTTTTCGGAATTTAATCGCAACGGGATGCCTTGGAGTGACAATTTCGGTAACACCGGTTTTCAGAGATATATTTTCGAAGGTTTTTTCTGACTGACCATATGGGCAAGACCTTCGTCGGTGAAAATGACGCTGAGAAGCTTATAAGCAAGGTCATTGGTGACATTGATATGAGCCATCTAGAGAGCGAAATCCTGAAAAGAAGGTGTGTCTGTCTCAACACCGTTATAGGTTCCTGCAGGTACACTGAGTTTTGAAAAGTATGGATATTTCTCATGGAAACCGGAAGCTACGGCATCAGCTTCGAGGTCAATGAGAGCGATATCGTTGGTCTGAGCTGCCATATTTACAGCCCCTGAAGTGAATGCGGTAACGAGCCAGATGGCATCAAGTTGTTGGTTATCAAATACAGCAGCTGCATCGTTGTACCACCTAGCGTTAGGTTCGATTTTGTCCTAGACACCCATGTGGGTAAAAAAGAGTTCACAGTTTTCGAATGCACCGGATTCGGCATTACCCACACCAACTTTTTTCTCAGCAAAATTTTCTACAGCTTTAATACCAGAATCATTACGAACTATAAGTTGGGAGGGAGCACCATACAAATAAGCAACGGCCAAGAGGCCTTTATATTTTTCTTGTATCGTTTTTCATTATACCGTTGGCACTAAGATAAACGTACCCGGAGTAGACTGTGGCAAAATCAGATTTACCTGAGTTAACCAAACGAAGATTCTCAATAGATCCTGCAGAAGTTTAAACTTTCACAGTGAAATCAGCCATCTCTTTAACCGGTTTGTATAACTCAATAGCATTGGCAACATCCTGGAAGGTTCCATCAGCAGGCCCAACCAAATACAATACGTTTTTTAGCATGGGACTCAGGAGCAATCGTAAATCTCATAACCATACTAAGACAGATCACAGTTATACTAGCAAAAATTGTATTCATATTCTCTCCACTATTAGAGGAGAGTGGCGAGACGGCAATGCTACCTCTATTTCTTGCAATAAAGGCAGAATTGCCTGCAATGAAATATTCCTCTAAAAAGGAAGGTCACCGCTGAATGCTGTTTCATAAATCCCAATAACATCCTCAAGGGAAGGCTGTCTTGGATTGTTTTCAACGGGACGAGTTACGGTGAGGGCAATTTTTGCCATCTCAGGGATCGCATCAAAAGGAATATCAAGATCCTTCAAAGTAGCAGGGATGCCAACATCATCATTGAGGTTAAAGAGTGCATCAACACAAAGACTTGCAGACTCTCGTAGGGTCAGATCACTGGTGTTTTGTCCTAAAACTTCTGCAAGAACCGCAAATTTCTCAAGATTTCCAATGAGGTTATATTCAATGACGTAGGGTAAAAGTACTGCATTGGCAAGACCATGGGGGATACCAAACATTCCACCCATGGGGTACGCCATGGCATGTACGAGTCCAACTCCCGCGGTGGCAAGTGCCTTACCGCCAAGGAGTGATCCCATAAGCATTGCTGAACGTGCCTCGAGGTTGTCTCCATTGGCATATGCTGCAGGAAGATGACCTGCAATAAGAGAGATTGCTTCAAGGGAATACATCTCTGATATGGGATGGGCCTGGGTAGATGTGTAGGCCTCAAGCGCATGGGTAAGGGCGTCAATTCCTGTGAAGGCTGTCACGTGTGGTGGCAGGGAAAGGGTCAATTCAGGATCAAGAATTGCAGCATCTGGATAAAGTGGGTCTCCGTTCATTCCGCCTTTTGAGCCAGTCTTTTCATTGATAAAGACTGCGGTAAATGTTACTTCAGCACCTGTCCCTGATGAGGTCGGTACCATGATTTTAGGAACGCCAGGTTTTTTAATCAAACCAAGTCCTAGATAATCGACAGCCTTACCACCGTTTGTAAGAAGGATGGCGATGGCCTTTGCAACATCCATGGCTGAGCCGCCACCGACACCGACAACACAGTCACAGCCAGCTTTTTTGGCAATTGTTTTTCCTTTGTCGGCAAGCTTCAGGCCGGGCTCGGGATCAATTTTATCGTAGACAGTAAACGGGATTTTTGCTTTTTTGAGGGGAGCTGTAATTGGTTTGAGCAATCCAGCTTTGACAAGCCCTGGATCAACTACTAGTAAAACATTAGTTCCATTGAAACTTTTTACTGTTTCACCAAGATCTGCAATGGCACCTGCACCGAATTGAATTTGAGTGGGCTGAGTCACCGTGAATGTTTGAGAAAGAGACATAAGGTATTTTCCTTTTTGGAAGTGGTGAAATTGCTGAGTTCCTGCTAGATACTGCATCTTATTAAACTCTATATGATATCAAGTCAAATTCAAAATTGAAAATGAATAGTGAAATAATTTAAATAAATAAAAGTGAACAGTGTGGTGTATTATTATTTATAATAAAGAGATGGTTAGGCCATTGATGGGGAAGTCATGGGAAAAATAGAAAAAAAGATAATTCTGGCTAATCCGCGAGGGTTTTGTGCTGGAGTGGACAGGGCAATTGCAACGGTAAAACTCGCAATCAGGGAGTACGGGGCTCCCATTTATGTCCTGCATGAAATTGTTCATAATAAGCATGTGGTTCGAGAACTTGAAAGTCTTGGTGTCACCTTTGTCGATGACCTCGTAGATGTGCCACGAAATGCTATCTGTATTTTTAGTGCTCACGGGGTGTCGGTTGAAACCGAGATGCGATCAAAGACGCTTGGCCTGAGAACCATCGATGGCACTTGTCCGCTCGTCTGGTCCGTGCACAATATGGTGGAAAAATACTACGCAGACGGCTACGACGTGTTGATTATTGGTCATCATAATCACCCGGAGGTGGAGGGAACTGCCGGTCGTGTTATTGGAAACGTTCATGTGGTGGCGTCCGAAGAGGAGGCACGGCAGGTACAGGTTAACGATCCGACCCGGGTTGCCTTTGTAACCCAGACCACGCTGAGTCAAAACGATATTGCGGGGATACGTGATATATTGAAGGAACGTTTTCCAGCGATTAAGGGACAAAAATCCAATATCTGTTACGCAACGCTTAATCGGCAGGAAGCCGTGCGGGAGCTCGGAAAAAGTTGTGATGTTCTGCTTGTTGTTGGGTCGAAAAATAGTTCTAACTCTAATAGATTACGTGAGGTTGGGGAGCGTGCAGGGATGGAGGGCTATCTGATTGATGATAAATCTGATATCGAAATGAAATGGTTGCGAGGTATTTCTACTATCTGCATTACCGCAGGAGCTTCCGCCCCGGAACGTCTGGTGCAGGACGTTATCTCCTTTTTGAAGACAGAGGGCTTTGATGCTTTTGAGGAAATGAAGGGGAAGGAAGAACGAGTAAGCTTTAAGCCTGCCGTTTTTGAAAAATCGTAGCTGCCCGCAAAAGTATTTTCGAGCTTCAGGGATACCTTCCTGGAGCTCGAAAACCGATTGTGTTACGCAAGAGCCTTTTTAATTCTGGCCATCGCCTTTTCCACATTCTCGTAAGAATTAAATGCGGATAACCTGATATATCCTTCACCACATTTTCCAAATCCGGCGCCTGGAGTACATACAACCCCGGTCTCATTGAGAAGCATATCAAAGAATTCCCAGGAATCTCGTTTTGCCTCAATCCAGATATATGGAGAATTATCACCGCCTACAAAATCATAGCCAAGGCTTTTGATTTCGGTTGCAATGAGGTCTGCATTGTTTAAATATCCAGCGACAAGTCCTTTGGCCTGAGCTTTGCCCGCTTCACTGTAAACAGCTTCGGCAGCACGCTGTACTGGGTAGGAAACCCCGTTGAACTTCGTACAGTGACGACGGTTCCACAGTGGGTGGATAAGCTGTTTGCCCCCCTTGGAATCAAAGGCAGCACATTCTTTAGGAACCACGGTATAGGCACAGCGTGTTCCGGTGAACCCTGCACTTTTGGAGAAAGAACGAAATTCGATGGCGACTTCTTTGGCACCTTCCACCTCGTAGATCGATTTTGGCAGGGACTCGTCACGAATAAATGCTTCGTAGGCAGCATCAAAAAGTATCAGTGCCTGATTCTCCCTTGCGTAATCAACCCATGTTTTTAACTCGTCTTTGGTAATGGTGGAACCGGTGGGGTTGTTCGGGAAGCACATATAAATAAGGTCTGGTTTTTCTTCAGGCAGACCCGGCACATAGTTATTCTCTTTTGTTGCATCAAGGTAGATAATGCCTTTATAGCGGCCATCCTCAAACTCTCCGGTTCGTCCTGCCATAACATTCGTATCAAGATAAACGGGATAGACGGGGTCGGGAATTGCAATTCTGGCGTCCTGAGTAAACAGTTCCTGTATATTGCCGGTGTCGCATTTAGCGCCGTCACTGACAAAAATCTCATCGGCCGAAATATCTGCACCCCTTGGCTGGAAATCATTTTTTACAATGGCTTCACGGAGAAAATCGTACCCCTGTTCAGGCCCGTAACCGCGGAAACTGGAATCCGCTGCCATCTCATCGACAGCTTTATGGAATGCCTGGGTACACGCCTCGGGGAGGGCACGGGTCACGTCGCCAATACCAAGACGAATGATTTCTTTCTCAGGATTGGATTGCTGAAACTCGCCAACCTTTTTTGCAATATTGGAGAAGAGATAGGATGCCTGAAGTTTTAGATAATGTTCATTAATCTTGATCATGGGATTATTGCCTCAAGTTTGCTATGGTGAATAAAAATAAAGAGAGTTAGTGACTATTCAGCAGCACTCCAACTACGTCCATTTTTGCCTCCTCAATAGCATTAGTCTGCTTTGGAGCTCAAAATAAACGAATTTGAAGCACGGAGTCTGCGTTTACCCGGAGTCTACGCTTACCCGGAGTCTACGCTTACCCGGAGTCTACGCTTACCTGCTAAACAGTTATACCCCAAGAGTACTTCCTTCGGAGCGCGTTCAGAGTTAAGGGTAATGAGTTGCCCTTGCTGAATAGTTACGATAGGTAATAGTTTCGTTGGAAAATATACTGGATACCATTGGCTGTCAACGGCAACTAAGGGCTCATTCCAAAATAAGTTAGTAATTATAAGGCGCAAACTAAAGAAATTGTTGAATGCGTCTTCAGCATTTATATCAGAAGCGAAAGGGAAAATATGTCTAATATAGAGCATTCGACCATTTATCGAAGGGATTATCAGGTTCCAGGTTTCCTGATAAGCACACTCAATCTTAATTTTCTGCTTGGAAAAGAGTCCTGTGTGGTGGAGGCAAAGTCTTCTGTTTTTAAAAATGCTGCCGCAACGGGTGACACGACTGAATTGTTTTTACACGGTGAAAATCTTGAACTGCTCTTTATTTCAGTGGATGCAAAAGAGTTAGCTACTGATTGTTATCGTCTCGCCGGTGATGGACTGACTTTGCTCGATATGCCGGATAAATTTGTTCTTGAAATCCACACAAGGATTTATCCCGATAGGAATACGGCCCTTGAAGGCCTGTATCGCTCCAGTGGGAATTTCTGTACCCAGTGTGAAGCGGAAGGGTTTCGGAAAATTACATATTATCTCGATAGGCCCGATGTTATGGCTCGCTTTACCACTCGTATTGAGGCAGATATTAATGATTGTCCAGTCTTGCTTTCAAACGGAAATATGGTTGAAGAGGGAACGCTTGAAGGCAGACGTCATTTTGCAGTCTGGGAAGATCCTTTTCCCAAGCCTTGTTATCTGTTTGCACTTGTTGCGGGGGATCTTGTTTTTATACAGGATGCGTTCACAACACAATCAGGACGCAGGATTGACTTGCGAATCTATGTTGAAGAAAGAAATCGTGATAAGTGTGATCACGCCATGGTCTCTTTACAGAAGAGCATGGCCTGGGACGAAGAGGTGTTCGGTCTCGAATATGACCTTGATACCTATATGATAGTAGCCGTCGATGATTTTAATATGGGGGCCATGGAGAATAAGGGGCTCAACGTCTTTAATTCAAAATATGTGCTAGCCAGCCCCGAAACGGCAACGGATCAGGATTATCTCGGTGTTGAAGGTGTTATCGCTCATGAGTATTTTCATAATTGGACAGGAAACAGGGTTACCTGTAGAGATTGGTTTCAGCTGAGCTTGAAAGAAGGACTCACCGTCTTTCGGGATCAGGAATTTTCATCCGATATGAATTCACGTCCTATCCAGCGCATTGAAGATGTACGAGTACTTCGTAGTTTTCAGTTCCGTGAAGATAGTGGCCCAATGGCCCATCCTGTGCGTCCGGATTCCTATGCCGAAATTAATAATTTTTATACGGTGACGGTTTATAACAAGGGAGCGGAAGTAATCCGGATGATGCACACTTTACTTGGTGCAGAAAAATTTCGTAAAGGAATAGATCTGTACTTTAAACGGCATGATGGGCAGGCGGTGACCTGTGATGATTTTGTAGCAGCAATGACAGATGCCTCAGGTGTTGACCTCGGACAGTTTAAGCTCTGGTACAGCCAGTCTGGAACCCCTCAGTTGAGCGTGAATGAAAGTTGGGATGCAGCCGCCGGGAAGTACCTAGTGACAATAGCCCAGAGTTGTGCCGCAACTCCATCGCAGGAAGAGGAAGGTAAGAAATCATTTCATATCCCAATTGCTTTTGGACTGCTGGATAGTCGCGGCCAGGATATTGCTGTTAAACGTAATATGCTCGAATTAACTGAAAAAGAAGAGACCTATAGTTTTGAGGGGCTTTCAGAAAAGCCTGTTCTTTCACTCCTTCGTGGATTTTCAGCACCCGTAAAAGTACAGGCGTGGCAGGAACGGGAACAACTTGCCTTTCTGATGGCTCATGATTCCGATCCTTTTAATCGGTGGGATGCCGCTTTTCGTTTGAGTGAATCAGTTATTATGGAAATTAGCGATGCTTTCCAGCAGGGGAAAGAGACTGTTCTTGATCCACTCTTTGTAGACGCGGTGAAAAAGACTTTAACGGATGGGAAAAGTGATAAATCACTGCTTGCAATGGCGCTTTCTCTTCCGGAAGAAAACTACCTTGCGCAGCAGATGGAAATAATTGATCCCGATAGCATTCATGCCGCCAGATGTTTTGTACGGCAGGAACTTGCAGTTGCTCTTCAAGGTGAGTTACGAATGGTTTGGGATGCAAACAAAGAGCACGGAAAATACGAATTAACTCCGGAGGCGATGGGGCGGAGACGATTGAAAAATGTCTGTCTTTCCTATTTGTTTGCAGTTGCTGTGCCAGATCAGGTTGATGTAAAACAGGCGCAAGAACAGTATTTCAGCAGTAACAATATGACCGATGCCATCGCAGTACTTGTAGCACTGAGCCACTGCGATATCCCTCAGCGCGTCGAGTTACTTGATGATTTCTATGGGAAATGGAAGGCAGATCTACTGGTGATGGATAAGTGGCTTATTCTTCAGGCCAGTTCAAGCCTTCCAGCAACACTTGACTCGGTTCAGAATCTTATGGAGCACCCAGCATTTTCCATCTCTAACCCTAATAAGGTACGGTCCTTAATTGGCGCATTTGGTGGAAACCATGTTGTTTTTCACAATCAAGAGGGCGGGGGATATAGGTTTTTGGCGGATAGGATACTTGAACTTGACTCAAAAAATCCGCAAATTGCCTCACGTCTCACCACACCCTTTGCAGCCTGGAAACGGTACGATAGTAGCAGGCAGGAATTAATGGAAACAGAACTGCAGCGTATTGTCGATACAAAAGGTCTTTCAGGAGACGTCTTTGAGATGGTCCGTAGAAGTCTTGATGCCTAGTGTCGCATCAACGGTGAATTGACGCAGCACTAGTTGGGCTAATCCCTTCTATGACAAAACAGACAGCGTAGCTTAGGTGGATGATCCTCGGGCAGTGGATAGACGCCCTCCGGTGTGTGACATTCAACGCATAATTTTCCGGCTGCTTTTTTCTTCATGGCGAAAAAATGTTCATGGTCATCGTCGTGAGGGAGTCTTGGTGTGGTAACTTCAGGAGCCCTCAGAAGAAAAGCAAGGATGCCGATTATTACCGCAACAAAGGCAGCATTGATAAGCAGCGTGTTCTTTTTCTTTGATACAGTCATAGTTCGGATATAGATGTAGGGAAAGCGTTTAAGGCATCTTTAAATTGCCATTTCAAGTTTGTCAAAAGTAATCATACCTGATCGGAGTCCCAGTGTCACCAGTTCTGCAAGCATCGAGTTGAAAAAGCCATTTTTCCCGCTGAGCTTAACCATACGACTATGTTTGTCATGGTTGTGAATCAACCGATTCATGGTGACTGTGCTGTGATTCGGATTTGCTATAGTCCTTGCAACTTCTTCGCCTGAAATAATTGCAGGATAGATACCTTCTCCGGTAAGCCCTGAAGCGAGTCCTGCTGCATCACCTGCTAGAAATATATCTTTGAAGTTCCAGCCTTGATAATCGTAGTTGATATATTCAGCCCTGGCTGTCTGTTCCGCAAGCGAATATCCCTGATTTTTTGCCCAGGAAATAAGATTTGTTTTTAATCGGCCTGGGCCCATGGTGCTTTTGTCAGCATAGGCACCGATGGAAACCGTTTCCGCATGGGGAAATATCCAGGCATACCCATTTCCAAAGAGACGGTTATTGAGGTGCCATTCCATTTTTTGAACCTGCCCTGGAATCTGATAGTTGATTCCTATGCCGAGTCGCTTACTGCTGAGTCCCAAATGTCTTCGTACCAGAGAACTTGAACCATCACAGCCTACCAAATAATCAAAACCAATTGTCTCCTGTGCTCCTGTTTTTTTATCCTGAACAATTACACTTTTATCTGAAATTTTACGGACTATTGCTCCGGTTCGCAGTTCCACGCCAACATTTGTTGCAAGCTTTGCCATATATTGCCCAAGTTTTTTACGGTTGACCGTTGCGATAATGGGCTTATCTTCTTTAATGCAGACCTTTTGAAGAGGAGTCCGAATATACTGTTTGGGAAATACTCCTTCGGCAAGCTCTTCAGGAACCCGACTAATGAGGCCGCTCCAGGTAATACCACCGGCGCAGACTTTTGGTCCGATGGTCTGTTTTCGTTCAAGTACAAGAGCTTTGATGCCAAGATCTGCAAGCATTTTTGCGCAGGCAAGGCCTCCTGGCCCGGCTCCTATGATAAGAGTGTGAGTATGCATGTTTCCAGTAGTAATAAAAAAGGGGTTATGGATTTTATGGGGTACGAACCAAGCTCTTAATGATACCAGAGTGGTCAGCGATTACGCTTATAAATGAACGAGAATAATATCAATCAAACTCTACATTGTTTTTAACTTTTGTGACCATTAGTTTTTAAATTTAATAATTACGTGTTATAGTGAATTAGAAGTTTGCTGAAAAGCAGTAACAAATAAAACAGGCTCTCAGGGTGATAGGCGTCTCTCTGACAATGTATCCTGTTTATGTGGCAGTTTGTAATCCCACAAAGGAGTGTGGCTTGGATATTGGATCAACCTTTGATTTTACTGTGAGAGCAGGTATGCAATCGCAACTGATTTCAGATGACTTCGTTGAGGCTTTGACGGAGATAGGCTCGTTTTTTATGCCAGGCGGGGTGGTGGCCACACCTGTTGAATATGTGGATGATACCCGAAGTAGTTTGCCGCTGCAGGGGAACGTGCTACTTGCTGAGATTGCAACCCAGCAGATTCTTGAGTGTGCTAATCGTCTGTCTATACGCTTGAGTGGAATGATTATCGAAGGGTTTGAGAAGCCGCGGGAATTCAGTTTCTTTCTATCACACAGTTATAAGCAGGCGAAGGTGTTTTCCGGACGTGACAATCTGCAAACATTTGAACTCAGCGAATTCCTTCGTTTGGAGTATCCGGATATCCCTCTGGTTCTCACCGACACCCTGTTCAGCCTTAATTTTTTGAATTTTAGCACAGGTGACGATCCTTCCACACAGTACAATGGCGGCGGCTGTCTGCTGCTTGGCGAAGAGTCCAATTAGTCTTTAAACCGCCTGGCTTTCTTCTGGGCAAGCCCTGTTTCCCGCTATCCAAAAAAGGCTGCTTTCACAAACTCTTTGTTCATCTGGGCAATATTGCGGATTGAAATTCCCTTGGGACATACTGCTTCACATTCTCTCTCGTTGGTACAATTCCCAAAACCTTCGGCGTCCATGACGGAGACCATAGCCAGTGCCCGCTCAGTACGTTCGGGTTGTCCCTGAGGCAGGAGGCTGAGCTGAGTTATCTTGGCTCCAGTGAAGAGCATGGCTGCACCATTGGGACAGCTCGCAACACAGGCACCACAGCCGATGCAGGATGCCGCATCCATGGAAAGTTCCGCCGTGGTAGAGGGAATGGGGGTGCTGTTACCATCAGGGGTGCCGCCGGTGTTTACTGAAACATAGCCGCCAGCCTGAATAATCCTGTCGAGCGCACTGCGGTCCGTGATCAGATCTTTACGGATCGGGAATGCACGAGAGCGAAAAGGCTCTATTACCAGAGTGTCGCCATTATTAAAATGACGCATATGCAGTTGGCAGAGCGTAGTTTCAGGTTCCGGACCATGGGCAATACCATTAATAACCGCACCGCACATGCCGCAGATGCCTTCGCGACAATCATGGTCAAAGGCAACGGGGTCTTTTCCTTCCCTGGTGAGATTTTCATTAAGAACATCGAGCATCTCTAGAAACGACATACCCGTGGAAATGTTTTGCAGGGCGTAGGTCTCAAAGTCACCCTTAGCTTTGGAATCTTTCTGGCGCCAGATTTCAAGGGTCAGGTCTATGGTATCTATAGTCATAATAATTCTCGGTTATTTATAGCTTCTCTGGCTTGGCGTAACATTTTCAAACAGGAGTTCTTCCTTGTGGAGTGTTGGTTCAACACCTTCTCCCATATATTCCCATACGGAGACATGACTGTATCCGGCATCGTCCCGTTTGGCTTCGTTCTCTTCTGTCTGGCTCTCTTCACGAAGATGACAGCCACAGGATTCTTCACGAGCAAGAGCGTCTCTGATCATAACTTCTGCAAATTCAAGAAAATCGGCAAGACGACCCGCACGTTCAAGGGATTGATTGAGCTCTGCACCGGTTCCGGGAATATACACCTTCTCCCAGAATTTCTTTTGAATAAGCGGTAGTTTGCTTAACGCTTCCTCAAGACCTTCTTTATTTCTGGCCATGCCGCAATGATCCCAGAGAAGAAGTCCGAGTTCCTTATGGATTTCGTCAACGGTGAGTTTTCCTTCAGGTCCTCCTTCACTGCTTTTTAGAAGTCTGGCAATATGATCCTGAACCTGTTGTTGCACTTCGGTAAATGGTTGATCCGTTGTATTTACGACCTCAAGTGGGTTTGATCCGAGATAGTTTGCAACACAGGTACTTACAATAAAATATCCATCAGCAAGCCCCTGCATCAGAGCACTGGCTCCAAGGCGGTTTGCTCCGTGATCGGAAAAGTTGCATTCCCCAATGGCAAAAAGCCCGGGTATTGTGGTCATCAGATTATAGTCAACCCAGAGGCCACCCATGGTGTAATGAACGGCTGGATAGATCATCATTGGTTCGTGAAGCGGGTTGGAATCTGTGATTTTTTCGTACATCTGGAACAGATTGCCATACTTTTTCAGAATGGTATCCTTTCCTTCCCGTTTGATTGCATCGGCAAAATCAAGATAAACCGCAAGGTTGGTAGTACCTACTCCTTTGCCTTCATCACACTGCTCTTTGGCATTTCTGGAGGCAACGTCACGTGGAACCAAATTTCCAAAACTTGGATACTTGCTTTCAAGATAGTAGTCGCGTTCCTCTTCCGGGATTGATCCGGCTCTTCTGGCGTCACCTGGTTTTTTAGGAACCCATACTCGTCCATCGTTCCGCAGACTCTCACTCATAAGGGTGAGCTTTGATTGAAAACTTCCGTGAACAGGGATGCAGGTGGGGTGAATTTGTACAAAGCATGGATTGGCAAATCCAGCGCCTTTTCTATGGGCTCGCCATGCAGCCGTAACATTTGAGGCCATGGCATTTGTAGAGAGGAAATAGGCATTACCATAGCCACCCGTGGCAAGAATAACGATATCTGCTGAATGGCTGCTAAGTTCGCCGCTGATAATATCGCGAGTAACTATGCCGCGTGCCTTCCCGTCAACAAGTACCACCTCCATCATCTCTTGCCTGGTATGCATGGTAACCTTGCCCGTCTTTATCTGGCGTGAAAGGGCAGAATAGGCACCAAGTAACAGCTGTTGTCCGGTTTGCCCTCTGGCATAAAAAGTTCGTGAAACCTGTGCTCCACCGAAGGAGCGGTTGGCAAGTGTTCCACCATATTCTCTGGCAAATGGAACACCCTGAGCAACGCACTGGTCAATGATATTATTACTGACCTGGGCTAATCTGTAGACATTGGCCTCACGAGACCTAAAATCTCCACCCTTAATTGTGTCGTAAAAAAGTCGCTGGATAGAGTCGCCATCGTTTTGATAGTTCTTGGCCGCATTAATACCACCCTGAGCTGCAATGGAATGGGCTCGTCTCGGGCTGTCCTGAATACAGAAGGTGCTTACTTCATACCCCTGTTCGGCAAGGGTTGCAGAAGCTGAGGCCCCGGCGAGTCCGGTCCCCACGACAATAACCTTATATTTTCTGCGATTGGCAGGATTAACGAGTTTTGAAGCAAAACGATGATTATCCCACTTTTCTACTAAGGGACCTGCGGGGACATTGGATTTAAGTTCCATTAAAATGTACCTGTTACGTGTTTAATTTCCTGTTCCAAATAGAAAAAGAAGAGGAATAGCACTGAATAGAAGGAGAAAAAAGAGAGGGACAATATAGCTAAGACTCTGTATCAGCCCATTGTAGCTAGGATGATTGACGCCAAATGTCTGAAGCATGGACCAGAACCCGTGGCTCAGGTGAATGGCAAGACCAATAAAGGCAATGATATAGAATATGGATACGAAAAAAGAGCTAAAAAGCTGAGAAATCGTAGTACCGATGGTGCCATGATCCCCAAAAGAAACAACATAAGTATGGATTAAAGCAAAAAACAGGATAAAAAGTCCACTGTAAATCATGCTACTTGAGGCTTGTGAATTTTTAAATGCTCGCTTTTTTATTTTATAGCCCTGGCTTCTAGCCGTCCTATTTTGCAAAAAGAGTAAGCTTCCGGTTATCGCATGGATCGCAAACACAAGAAACAATCCTTTGCTGAATACTGAGACGATCAGCGGATGACTGTGCAATTGATCTGCATAAGCCTGGAAGAGTGCAGTTGATGAAAAGAGAGTGGCATTTCCCGCAGCGTGGCTACAAAGAAAGAGAATGAGGCAGAACCCTGTGCATGCCATTATCCATTTTTTACCAATGGAAGATTTAATAAAGTGTATGAACCACATAAAATTGAACCGTTGTTGTTAAAGGAACAGGCTAATATTGATTAAATGAATCTTCAGTAATTTATATTAAAAGAATTAAACAAAAAATAATAGTCATTAATTTGAGTTGTACGATAAATTTACAACTGCTATGTTTGCCCAGAATTAAAAAGATAAGTTAGAATGCAGAGATGCAGCAAAAGAGGATTTATAATGAAATGTAAAGGACTGATATTTGATCTTGATGGCACATTGCTGGATACCCTTGAGGATCTTGCAGCCGCTGCTAATGCAACCCTTGAACATTTTGGATTTCCGGTTCACCCCGTGGATGCGTATCGTTATTTTGTAGGCGAAGGGCTAAAAACGCTGATGCAGCGGATAATTCCCGGGACAGATGCAACGGAGGAGCAGCTTAGTTTTTATATGAAAAAGTTTGGTGAAATCTATATGCTCAACTGGAATAAACAATCTGCTCCCTACCAGGGCATTCCGGAAATGATATCCTCTCTATCAGAGGCAGGTCTGAAACTTGCTATATTGTCAAATAAACCCCATGAATTCACAAGACTCTGTGTGGAGACTTTTTTTCCGGATCATCCATTTGCCTTTGTCTTCGGGCAGCGCGATGGCATTGCTAAAAAACCAGATCCGGCTGGAGCCCTCGAGCTTGCAAAAATGATGAAACTTGATGTGACGGAGATTCTCTATGTGGGAGATACTGCAACGGATATGAAGACTGGAAATTCTGCAGGAATGAGAACCATTGGAGTGGAATGGGGTTTTCGTGATCGTACTGAACTTGAAAAAAATAATGCCTGGAGAGTTGTTACTGCCCCGGCCGAGGTTTTAAGCTATGCCATTTAATCCTTCTGATCTCGCTCCGGTTCTCCAGTATGGTGCGCCTCCAGTAATTGGTGCATTTATCGGGTATCTTACTAATAAAGTGGCCATAAAAATGCTGTTCAGGCCGCTCACTGCAAAATATCTGTTTGGTGTCCGGATTCCGATGACTCCTGGCGTAATTCCCTCCAAACGAGCTGATCTGGCAATCAATATTGGAGAGATGGTTGGAAGCCATCTGTTGACTAGTACGGAGATCAGCGGGGCACTTGAAAAAGAGAGTTTTCAAAATACGCTCTATTCTCTTATTGAAAGCAGGGGAGAGGCCTTGCTGCAAAAAGATCTTGGCCCGGTAAGTGAAATTGTACCGGAAAAATACATGAGTTACTACCAGGTTGCGGCCTATGCAATAACCGATCAATCGCAAAAAGCTATACATTCTTTTCTGGAGTCCGAATCCTTCGAGAAAATTTTAGAAGAATCCATTAATGAACAGTTTGATCGATTACTTGCCACCGACCTCCAAACCTTTTTACCAGGAACAGACAGAGAGACGGCATACAGATTTCTGGAAAAAAGTCTGGGCCGAATGTTTGCAAGTCCTGCCATGTCAGAGTGGATTGAGAGTTTTGTCCAGCAAAAGGTGTACGCGGCGCTACAGCAGGAAAAGAGTCTGCACGATATTATGCCCGTGGCTATGCAGGAACTGATAGTAAGCAGTATAGAAAATCAGACGCCATTACTCCTTGGTAAGCTTGCAGAGATAATTGCTGAACCAGAAATCAGAGATCGTATTGTAACCGGTGTGCGAATGGGTGTTGATTCTTTTGTCGAAGGAATGGGACCAATGGCGGCACTTGCCAGTGGCTTTCTGACGCCGGAAATCGTTGAGGGAAAGGTTCGAAATTATCTTGTTGAAAAAGAGGAAGATATTGTTGGCTGGCTTCAAAATGATGAGGTACAGAGCCGTGTGGCAAAAGCACTTCGTGAGCGAAGTTTGGAAATGCTTGGTACCCCCCTCGTGAAAATGGTTGGGGATAGCCACGATGATATGATCGAAGGCTTTTGTGCAAATTTCAGTGAACAGTTAACAGCACTTCTTCAAGAACCTGAAACCACCAATGCTTTTGCCTCAATGATCCGAGATAACGTGGAAACACATATAAATGGTGGCAAACTTCCTCTTGGTGAAATTCTTTTTGATTTGTTGGGAGAAAAAGGTGTAAGTCGGGGCAGAAAGTGGCTCAACAGTGAAGTCTTTGCGCTTCTTAAAGCTGAAAAAACAAAAAAGACCCTGGATGTCATGGTGGAAAGTCTGTTGAATAAGCTGCTTACTCATCGTGTCGGAAAGATATCGCGCCTTTTGCCCGCTGGAGTCAGAGAAGGAATTTATGAATCCGTACGGCGTATGTCATCGAATATGCTGGACGTTGAAGTGCCGGGCCTTGTCGCCTCTCTAAATATTCAACAAATTGTTAAAGATAAGGTGGATTCGCTCGATCTTATGCGCCTTGAACGACTGCTACTTTCAATTATGGAGGAACAGTTTAAGTATATTAATCTGTTCGGTGCATTACTTGGATTCTTGATTGGTTGTTTGAACCTGCTTTTTCTGAATGTGATGTGATTAGAGCTCCTAAGGGGTACTTTTTGTATACTAATTGCACGTAAGGCTAGCTCATCGGTTGATCATAAAAAAATCCCGCCTCTCGAACCAAGGTTCGGGAGACGGGAGATTGAAGGCCAAAGGGGCTTTGTTACCCCAGCGGAGCTTATTTGATTGTTGCGCTAGCTTTTGCGGGAGTTTTATTTACATATTTAAAGAAAACTGGGAAGGCAACGAAGAAAGCAACACAGAGTAAATACTCAATACCCTTGATGTGTGTGTAGTAATCAACCAGAGTATGTAGAGGCTTTACCATTCCGATTGCGACCATATATTGTCCTGCGAGTTCACTTACTGACCAGCCTACTGAAGAAAGGGCACTGGTAAGGGCTGCTCCAACCCAAAGACACATGATTGAACCGGCGGCTAATAGTATTCTTGATCCTGTTTTAGAAGTATTTTCTTTCATGGTATTATCCTTATCAGTTAGAGTGTTTGCTTGGAATTTTATTAGCCAACAACTGCAGTCAAGTATCCTTTAACTACATTCATAGGTCCCATACTCATCATTGCACTGGCGATACAGGCAAAGCCCCAGATTCCAACAAGAGCAGCCATGGTCATTCCTGCGCCGAGAGCAAATTTAGAAGTTTCGTATCCGGCGTCAATTTGAGTATTAGTAGTTGTATTTGTAGTAGTAGTCATGGTGTCCTCCATATAGGGTTGATTGAGCTTATTTTCTAGTTTCTATGCCTCTTACTTTGCATCAACCGTGCCACTTTGTCCTAAACAGGATAATTAAAGGCAATGCGATACGTAACGACCAGTAAGTACAGCTAAAAAATGATATTGTGCGGATGGCTCCATGGGGGACACTTGTGTAGCACGGCGTTGTGCTGTTAATCATATGTGTGGCGTAGGGTCTCAAGGGTGTGGTTTTTTTCTACGAAAGTGTGGTGATGGTGTGGGGTATGGTGGATAGTACGGAAAAATAGTATTTGGTGGCATGGATTAAGATTTTGGCAATCACGGAACGTGGCAGCAGTATTAAATATCTGAAGAAGCTGTTGGAAAACTGATATCTGGCAGGAACTGTGCACAGGTGTTGGCACTATATCGAAGAGCTGAGGGGACCTAAACCCTGTCTTGATTGAAGTACAACTCCACAATAAAGGGGAATCCTCCTTCCAAGTCTACGTTAAAGCCACATGTTTTTCTGATGAGTTTGCAGATAATAAGGTCGGAGACCGCAAGTCCCACAGTCCCTTATATTACGCTTTTTGAAGGTATAAAGATTGCGGTAAAGCCAGAAAATAGCTATTTATCAATTCAAATGGCGTGAATTCAATTGGATAGCTTGGTCTGGTTCCGTTGTTGTTTGAGAGGGCACCTGTAACAAAACTAATTCTAGGTGTCACTCCGTAATGCCTTCGGTGAGAAAGGATCTGGAATTGTGGTGGCGCGTAATTTTGTAGAGACAGGCCCGTCATGGCAAAAAAATCTTGCGGATTTGGGTGCGAGCCCAAATGGTGATGGTTTAAAGCTGTTGCCACGTATCTGCCCACACTGTGGCATCAACTGCGAATTACCTACAAGCTCCACTTGAAACAATCCTTTCTTGTATGCAACTGTTTTTTTTAGTTTCAAGTAGTGAGCGGAACAAGGCGTCCGTGACCTCAGTTGTTTTTACATTCCGCAAAACAACCCTATATCCACCGATTCAAGCTAGTTTGCTCTTGCTGTTTGTAGAAGAAATTGGTTCCATCCGGGAGGCGCCGTCACAATCTCTGCACCTATCTGCTTGCCAGACTCCTTAAGTGTAACCCATTTTGTTTTAATCATCAGGTTGTAGTCGATACCGTATTGCCTGATAACAACTGGTAGTTGGCTAATTTTATAGGAGAGTATATCTGGAAGATGTTTTAAGCAAAGACCTGTTTGTGAAAGATCAGAGACCAGAGCCGTGTAGGTCATATTTCCTACAGTAATTTTTGCAATAGTATCCTTAGAGGAGCGAAAACGTGGATGGCTTCTTTTTTCTTTGTTACTTGTCCTTTCTGTAAAAAAAAGGCGTTGAGTCAGGGCGAGAGGAATAGTTGTAGCGGTTATCACTAAGGGGAGAAATAAAAGAAAAAAAACAGGAACCAACCAGAGATAAATAATGAAATGTGCAGAATATAACATCGTTCAATTCCTCCTGCCTCTTAAGGGAACTTTGAGGCTCTTATTTTGTCCCTGTCAGGGATACATCTACAGGGCGAACTATTCAGAGATAGCTGAATTAAAGAAAGCCGATCCACCGTGTTCCAAGAGAGTCAGGCTATCTTTAGAGACCTGTAACATTCCGTCCTTGGCTCGCAACGCGTTTGGCAGTTTTTGGTATCAATTATTCTGAAATTTATATGTGACTATAGCGCTTCTTTTGGGGAATTGACAAGAGGTGTAGAACATCTAGGTATTAACTAAGATCTCTAGTTGTTATGGGTCGGTTGTGAGTGCTGCTTGGAGATTTATTTTCTTATTAGTCAGGCAAAGCCTTTTTCTAATCTCTTGCCGATGGCAAGCAATAGTGGATGGGGAGAGATTTAATAAAGACGCAATTTCTTTTGTGGTTTGGCCCTGCTTGATTAAATTGGCAATTTGAATCTGAGCCGGGGGGAGGTTTGAAAGATAGTTCTTATGATTATGCGCAAAGGAAGAGGTGATTTTGTCAAGGTTTGATTTGATGATTTTCAGGAACTCCTCTTGGGACTCTTCGTTACATCTCATTTGTAATTTTTCCACGTATGGGTAAATTAATTTTTCAACATTAAACATTACCTTCTCTTCAAGTACTGTTTTATCTTCCTCCCGCTTTTCCAGCAAAACTTTGAGTGCGATATTTGTCTCTCTAAGTCTTTCTGTTTCACGGTTAAGTTGAATAGTACGATCAGCAACTCGCTGTTCTAATTCGTTATGGGCCGTCTGCAGCGCTTTTTCTGCATTCTTTCGTTTACTGATATCTTCAATAATGCCAATGGCAGCGACTATTGATCCGTCACTTGAAGAAATCGGAGAAAAAACACTGCGAAGGTATACGTCAGCATCGCCGGTAACAGACAGATAACTTCCTTCGGAATGGGCTATTTCCCCAGAAAGTACTGCAATAGTCGAGGCCCTTACTCTCTCGTTTTTTACAGATTGTAGCAAATCAAAGCCCACAAGTTTCTCTACACTAGAACCGAGAATTTCTGCTAATTTTTCATTACTTGCTGTAATGATACCTTCTTTATCTAGATGTAAAATTCCTAAAGGTGAATGTTCGAAGATACCCCGGTATTTCTCTTCAGCTTCTTTTAATTCCGCTTCTACTTTCTTGCGGGCAGTGATATCAGTACAGACACCGCCAACGGCATACACCTTTTCCTCACTGTCAAACAGTGGAAACTTGGCTGTCAGAAATGTTTGCACTCCGTCCGGCAGGAGAATGGTCTCCTCGAATTCGACTAAAGTCCGGCGCTTGACAACCTCCTCATCCTGGGAGCGGAAAAGCTGCGCAGTTGCCTTTGGGAAGATGTCAAAATCATTCTTGCCCACGACCTGGTCGTGGGCCACATGGGCAAGTGATCCTAACTGGCGGTTCATAAAGATGTATTTGTAGTTGGCATCCTTCAGGTAGATAGGCATGTTGGTATTGTTGAGGATGGTTTCCAGGTACTGCTGATTTAATCGGTCAGAACCGTTACGGGTTTTATGATCAGCTAAATCGTTCTCAAGGGTCTGTATCCGTTGTTCAAGCTCTTCGTAAGTTGATTTTGATGTCATTGTTCCCCCCAATTGCCTTGTGTTCATAGTGGTCTGGTTAACATGGAAGATCTTTCTGACGTTGTCTGCTTTAATGGCAATTATTAGTATGCCATTTTTTAGGTAATCAAATCAAGTGATTGTTTTTAATTGGTGGAATGACAGTACCCTCTTCTGGTCCCTGTAATTGTGAGGAACGAGCAAAGGCTTATTGGTTCAAAATGATAGGGATCCTCCAGCAAAACTGGACGGTAACAGTTGAGAGAGGTAATAATGTGTTAGTGGTGTCTTTGATAAAATTGATCTTTGATAAAATTGACACGCACCGGTATACTAATTACTAACGTTATTACATAGGAAGGGCGAATTAACGAGGAGAGGGGGATTGTTTCCATGACAGAGGTGCTGGAGCAGCTAAAACTTTACGGAAAAACCATTACAGACATTCTCTATATTATCGTAGCTGGTGTTTTGTTAATTTTTTTTCTGCAGAAATTATCAAAAAGATACATCCCTCTCTATGTCAGGGAAAAACGGCTTATACAGCTTTTTTTTGGTGCATTATACTCTCTGATTTTTATTATTTCTATCCTTCTCGCACTAACTGTTCTCGGATTTGAAATCGGTGAGGTCGGGGAACTGGCAATTCTCATTGTGCTTGTTGCTGGTTTTGTGTTTTTTTTAATTTCTCCTTACCTGCCTAGATTACCGTTTCGTGTTGGGCATCTGGTTAAGATAAATGATGTCTTTGGCAAAGTTAAAACTATCTCAGCATACCATACAACCATAAGAAACATAGACGGAACCATATCCTTCATCCCAAATACATCGCTTCTAGGAGCCACAATTACAAATTTCAGTATTGCCCCAAGTTTGCGTGTTGAAATTTGCCTGAACGTTGAATCCACCTGTGATCTGGAAAAGGTGATTTCAGCAATACTGCAAATCATGAGAACAGACTCAAGGGTTATAAAGGATCCTTCTGAACCATTAGTTTCAGTCGGCCATGTAGAGGCTTCGGGCATTGATGTTAGTGCTATTTGTTGGGTGGAAACTGAAGAATTTATTCAGACACGCAGTGATCTCAAACGTCAGATAGTGAAGGAGTTCAAAAGAAACAGGGAGATAAAATTATCATTACCACAACAGGAATTATTGCTGGTGCACATGGACGCGGAATAACCTTTCAAAACAAATAAGTGAATAAGATCTGGCTCCGCTGGGAATCTATTTATTTCTGGTAGCAATTTTTCATACAGCGTAGTTACCTTTCACTTATGAACCCATCCCCCTGAGCACTAACGCACCTATATTTTGTCCACAGAGGGCCTCAGGTGCGCGTTGGTAGTCCAGCTTTTTAAGTATCTCTCAAGCTACATGGCGTATAGCCTGACACAGGATGAAGCCAGAAATGTAATGATGGAAATAAAAGAGTATATGAAATCAAGAAAAGGTGTTCTGGATCGTTCTGCCGCTGTGGTTATAAGTAACTGATCTAAACACCAGAAGGGATGGTAGTGCTTAAAAATAATTCTGTGTAGCACCCATTTCAGAGAGAATAAGCCACCTATCCTTCAAAATCGATCAGATTCCGATTCATGACTGGTTATTATTTTTCAATTGGTGATACAACCTTTGCATCATGGATAAAAAGTGCCTGGAGCTTGTCCCAAAAATTACCACCAAGGATGAAAAAACTGGAAACGAATAGCAGATCTCCACTGATAACAAGAATGAGCCTGTTTGATTCATAGCTGTTAAAAAACAGAGAGATATAAGGTCCCAGCCACCCCAGCAGCAAGGGCAGGAAAAACATGAATAAGCCGATAGTGTATCGCGTTTGGCTGACACGATCTGGCGGCCCAATCTTCTTTAGATAGTGAAAAGCCTTTTCTTTGATTGCGATAAAGCCTTGCTTACCGAGAACTGCTGCTGCAACAATCCAGAGCAGATCCGGGAGGCCCACAGCCATCATCCCCGTGGCAACAGTTTTCCAACTGGCCGGCATATCAATCATAAGAACCAGAGGGATAAAAGCTGGAAAAATAAACCCAAGAAAAAACAATCCCCCTCCAAGGCGGAAGCGCCAGTTGTTTTTCTTCTCTTGCATTTGTGTCACCTGTTTATCCTTCATAAAAACATTTAAAGCTCAGGGAGGTGGGGGAACAGTAGATTCTTGTTCATCATAAGAAATATTGCGTTCAGCAAAAACTGTTCGCTTTAGTAAAAATAGAATCCAAAAGCAACGCCAATGGCCCCTCCGGTTTCATGTTTAGGGGCAGATTCGATATGATAGCCATAAAACAGATCAACCGACGCCCACTTAGTACAAGGAAAAGAGACTCCTGCGATAAAGCGATTACGCTGTATTACTTTACTGTATCGGGAATCGAAGTAGGCCTCATAGGAGGCAAATCCGGTCATTGTATAGTTCGCGATCACAAAGGGTTTTTCAATCATTAAGCGGTTCCGATAGCGAAATGACATATCATAGTTACCGTCAAACCAGCGCAGGTCGAGGCGGTTCCGATCAGTCAGCAACCATTCACCCCCCAAAGGTTTAAACCACTTCAGGTCAAGAACTCCGCGAGTTTCATTGGCATCAGGTGGGTCTACTTGCTTGTCTATGTAGCGAACACCAGCTCGCCAGGACCAACTTTCATGAAAGCGTTGATCCCAGGAGATGCCAAGCGCCGTTTCGTTATATTCAAAACTTGGTTCATCGGCATAGGAATTGAGAATGAAAATACGGTTCTTCTGTTCCTCATCCAGGCCAATCCAGATATCAAATTCAGGAAAAGCATTTCCTTCAAGATCTGTACCATTTGCACCTGTGCACCATGTTACAGCTAAGCCAAGCATCAGAGCGAAGCAGAATATGTGCTTTTTCATTGAATCTTTCACCATTAACAGTTGTACAATTTTCAAATGACCGTCCCCGGAACAGGACGTGTTGTAGACATTCTCTACACAACAGAAACCCGCCACCATAAATGGTAGCGGGTCTATAATAGATCCGTTTTCTGTTTATCAGATTAAAGCCTATTAATGGGCCGCCCTTGCTGATTCAAGTTGGCGCATGATTGCTTCCGTGTTGAAACTGCCAGGTTGCTGGCGTTGCGGATAGTCCAAAAAGGTCTTCATGAAATCGGTCGCGACTAAAGCCGCAGCACTGAGGGCGTACATACGCTTTGTGGACCATAGTCCCCAGCCGATTGATTCGTGCATTGCTCGTTCAAATGGGTCGGATCGAAGATTAACCAGTGAAGGCCAGCCCAGTGGAGTGTATGGGTTTTTCCAAACGTCGAAGCCATGGGCTTCCTGGATCATGAAATGGACCTTGTAGTTATTGTGCCGCACAGCTGCCAGCTCGCCGATGTCTGTGAAATAGAAAATCTCCTGACGAGGACCAGCGCCTTCACCACCACTTTTAAAGTAGTCGAGCATATCGTAGCCATCAAGGTGGACATTAAAAGTCTTGTCCCCTGCTTTGTATCCTTTCAGAAGTTTTTCTTTCACCCCGGGTGCGCCAGCTGCTGCGAGTAGGGTAGGCATCCAGTCCATATGAGAGACGATACCATTAACAATTTTGCCTGCGGGGATTTTTCCTGGCCAGCGTATAACTGCTGGTACGCGGAAACCGCCTTCCCAAGTGGTGGCTTTTTCGCCGTGGAACGGGGTGGTGCCTCCGTCGGGCCACGTGAATACCTCAGCACCGTTGTCAGTGCTCCAGATAACGATGGTGTTATCCTCAATCTTCAATTCTTCAAGAAAATCGAGAAGCTCACCTACATGACCGTCATGTTCTACCATTCCATCAGGGTATATACCTTGACCGGTTACGCCCTGGGATTCTTTTTTCAGATGAGTGAAGACGTGCATGCGCGTGGCATTAACCCATGAGAAAAAAGGTTTATCAGCCTTAACGGCTCGCTGCATGAAATCTTTAGCCTCAGTCAGAACCTCTTCATCTACCGTTTCCATGCGTTTTTTGGTCAATGGTCCGGTGTCTTCACAGACCTGCTTGCCCCATGCTCCAAAACGTGGAACTTCTTCAGGATTGAACTTGTCAGAAGCGGTGCATTTAAAAACACCCGTGGTGAAATCGCATCAGCCATTTTTCCGGTAGGAAAATCAGGCAACTCTGGTTCCTCTTCGATGTTCAGGTGATAGAGATTACCAAAGAACTCATCAAAGCCATGAACAGTCGGGAAGAATTCGTTACGATCGCCCAGGTGGTTTTTGCCGAATTGGCCGGTCACATAGCCAAGTGGCTTGAGCAAATCTGCGATGGTAGGATCTTCTTTCTGGAGGCCCTGGACTGCTCCGGGCATTCCAACTTTGGTCAGGCCGGTACGCACAGGAATCTGACCGGTGATAAAGGCTGAACGACCCGCTGTGCAACTCTGTTCGCCATAATAATCAGTGAAACTCAATCCTTCATTGGCAATACGGTCAATATTGGGAGTCATATAGCCCATCATACCACGGTTGTTATGGCTGACGTTCCAATAGCCGACATCATCACCCCAAATTACCAAAATATTAGGTTTTTTCTCCTGTGCCGCCTGCAATGGTGGGGCCAAGCCAAGTCCTAACGTGACTGCCCCCACAATAGTCAATATTTTCCAGTTCAGTTCCAACCTCATAAATATTCCTCCAGTTTTTCTTTGGTATTACACCACAGAAGACAGTGTACAAAATTCGCTAAGCTAACCAGACATGGCTTCTGAGGCAGTTACAAACTCACGTTTCAAATAAGTACGATATTACTAGCCAGAAATATAATTGATTTATGTCTCTAACCAATTTTTTGTACTTCTAAATCTATTATCTTGGAAACAAAAATTGAAGTGTCCAGTTCAGAGACCAGTCAGGAGAACCGTCCGGGTTTACAACATTGTAATAGGCCTCAAGCTTGGTGTTCATCTTCTGATTTCCAATTTCAAACATTTTACCAAAACCGCCACCTAGGGGGATGGTCCAGCGGTTGTCTGACTCTGACATCCAGTTTGCTGTAATGATCATATCCGAAATTAGATACCAGCCATTATCGAGGTTAAAATTTATAAACGGTTCTAAGAGCAGCTGGTTGACTACTTTGCGATCAGAATCTCCTGCAAATGACCAAAGCTGTCGACCAAGGATACCTAAGGTCCAGGGTTTAGGCTGCACAAGCAACACCACACTAGGGCCCCAGCTCCACTTACCACTGCCCAGTTGATCGTCTGAGGCAGTATCCATCATGATGGAAGGCCCAACGCCCCAAATAAGTTTTCCTGGTTCAGCTGGGGAAAGAAAGACTGTGTAATTGATATCACCAAGTCCTGTCGCACCATCGCCTGGAATAGGGTTTGGAATTCCAGGTGTGCCTGAAATCATACCGGGGCTATCTATGATCGGCATGATCACACGATTAATCAGATTCCAGTTCCCTACGGTTACCGGAACGACTGGCATAATATTTAGGAAAGTTGCTTCGCCATTCTCTGCACCATAGTCAAAGGTGAATTTGAACGGCAGGCTGTACATTGCACCCACTGGATTTTGTGTCTTAGCAGCCAAGTCGTCATTCTCTTGGGCTATTACTGGCAGGACTACAAGACACGAAAATATCATGTGCATGAGAATAATAATTTTGATTCTGTTCTTAACCATCCGTCAATTCCTCTTCAAAGATAACTTGGTTGTGGTGAATCAGTTCACCTAGAATATTGATTGCACCAATCATTGCTCGAAATCTGTTTTCCTGACAATAGAGAGTGAGTGCGTCAGAACTTTTCCACTCTTCCTGCCACAAAAATGTATTTATCTCGTTAACCTTTTCAAATAATCGAAGACCAGTTCTCTCTGGATAGAGGCCATCATTTGACTGGAACATTTCAAAGGCTTGAAGGAATTCCATTCGTTTTTGAGAGTAAATTTTGACTGTTAGCTCAAGCCCTATCATGCAGTTTCCTCCTGGAAATGTTTGTTCTGTGTTTTTATAGAGCAAAATAAACGCCAATAACAAAAAAATCCAAAAACACCACGTAACATCCTTAAATAATGGGGTATAAACTAAGTTGTAGAGTGATGGGCAGGGCGATCGAGGGTGTGAAATGTCGTAGTTCGCGACATTTCACTATGTAATGAAGCACATTGCGGATGGTGCTCCGCGAAGAAAAACGTAAGGTGTTTTATGAATCAAGCTTGCTTCAATCCAAGCTTTTTTATCCTGGAGCGAAGTGTGGAGGGGTTCAATTGTAAAATGAGGGCAGCACCCTTTTCTCCACTCACCTGCCATTTGGTCTTGGTCAGTGCGCGTAATATATGCTGCCGTTCAACTTCAGCAAGAGATGCAATATTAGAATTTGAATCAACTACTGAATGAGCATTTCTCTGCGAGTTAACCACGCCAGAAGGCAATTGAATACTTGACGAGTTACTGGTAATGACAGCTCTTTCAATTATATTTCGCAATTCACGAATATTGCCTGGCCAATCATACTCTGAGAGGATCTCGATCATTGATGGGGGTATGTCTTCTATCTTCCTGCCAAACTCCTTATTAAAGATAGAAATAAAATGTTTGAGTAGCAAAGGAATATCGTTTTTCCTTTCTCTTAAAGGTGGAATAGAAATTGGATAAACATTGAGGCGATAAAAGAGATCTGCACGAAAACGACCTTTTGATATTTCATCTTCCAGATCAAGGTTTGTAGCTGAAATAACCCGGACATCGGCTTGTATCATCTCCGATCCTCCGACCCTTTCAAATTCCTTTTCTTGCAGGACATTAAGCAATTTTGCCTGTGTCTCGATAGGCATTTCACTCACCTCGTCGAGAAATATGGTTCCTCCTTCGGCAAGCTCAAACTTTCCAGGACGCAGGGTCACTGCATTGGTAAAAGAACCTTTTTCATGGCCGAACAATTCACTTTCAACAAGTTCAGCGGGAATAGCTGCACAATTGAGACGAATAAACGGTTTGTGGAAGCGATCACTTTCTCGATGAATTGCCTTGGCAACTAGTTCTTTACCAGTACCAGTTTCACCAAGAATCAGAACAGTAGCATCGGTTTTTGCAACTTGTTGAATTTTTGTTAACACGTAGAGCAGGCCATCGCTCTCACCGATAATTCCTGTAAATCCATGGTCTGCATGGAGTATCTGTTTAAGAGAAATGTTTTCCTGCTCGAGTTTTATTTTGAATGCTTCAAGCTTTGCAATGGCATCATCTCGACTTGTTTCTGCATTTCTCTGGTCGGTAACATCATTTCCGATGGTTAAAATCCTAGAAGACGTCATGTTATTTCCCTCGAGAAAAACGTTTGACCACATAATGGTGCGCTGTCCCCCTCCCTTTTTAATAATTGGAAGCGAACGCTGAGCCTTAATCGCTACTTGGCCATCAAAAATTGCATCTATCCTATCATTGATTTTAGATCGCCACTCTAGAGGGATAATATTAAGAAATTGCCGATTGATAACATCACTCTCTTCGTATCCAGTCAATTCTAGGAAATAAGGGTTTGCAAAGAAAATTGTCCTGTTGCTGTCTATGCCAAGAACAATGAGTTGCACGTTCATAAGAAGATGGCGCCAGCGGTCTTCTGTCTTTTTTATCTCTTGGCTTAAGTGGGACGCAAGAAGTACATCACTGGCGAGCGAATAACTCATTAGCAGTGTTAGAGGTAGAAAAAGAAAACTGCCGAGATAGGGAGGATCTACTATCTTAAGATCTATCAAAGTCCCATGAAGATATCCTAAGCCAAGGCAGAGAAATATTGCGCTGCCAAAAGTTATAGCTCGTAGAGAATTTCCTCTTTTTCCTAAATTTATGAAGGCCACTGCAGTGTATATTACCAAAATGAACCAGCCTATATCAGCAATAAATCTAAGTGGATTTGTAGAACCACCGACAAGGTAAAATGTTTCACCCGATGACAGCGAAAAAGGGGTCAACTCAACAGCGCCCTGAAATAATATGCTGCCAGGAGAAAAATAGTTGATGATTATTGCGGTGGAATAAAAAAGGGTAATAATCACCGGAGGCCATTTTTTTACGGAGCTGGTAAAGAAATAGACGAACCAGCTGAAGTGGATCCAGAGTAAACTTTGAATAAAAAGTGTTGTTTTAAATATTTGAAGGTTGTCAGGAAGGATAGCAGTTTTAAAAGCCCATATCTCAAACCACGAAGAAAGTCCTATGGTGATAGCCATCAGAGCAAAAGCAAGATCAATTATTCGATCCCTTCTGCGCAAAAATATGATCAAATGGAGATATCCAAGCGAGACACAAATGCCTCCCACGACGATAAATGCATATGTTATTGGTTCCATAATCGTTATTCCACATGAGTATTAAACAGTCGGACCTGAGAAAAGATTGTTTTTAGCTCTTCTTTGTCTGCTATTGCGACACACTTCTTCGATTTTTTTTTGTAAAGCTCTGTGTCCGTCGGCAATATTATGTTCTTCCTAAGCAGTACCGTCAATCAACAGCTGGTATTCTTTTGCTTTGGAGCCATGCAATTTTATTGAAATCTGAGGTATTGTCTCAATTCCTTTTTCACATAATCCGTATCCGGAAAAGTACAAGGTCTGTTGGGTGCCAGGGGAAATGCCATTTGAAGAGTTGTTCTCAACAAAAACATCGGTAGTTTTTATTCTTTGTTTGATAAAAAAAATTACACGTTTAATTTTTGTGTTTTATTTGTGTACCGGGATGTTTGTTCATTGCCGTTTACCGGTATCCCGTCAATGGATCTTCCTTAGGAGTAGTGTCCTGCTAAATTTTACATTTTGCTTAATTGATTGTAGAATGATTTATGCATTTTTTGTAGAAAAAAGATACGGTTAATCGAAAAACAGAGGAGAGAAGTGATGAAAAGCAAGGTGAGCAGTAAAATTGGTTGTGCAATTGCTGTTGCATTTTTTTTCCTGATAATTATTCTTTCAAGTCTCTATTATCGATTTGTAGATACTCAACAGGTAGAGATTAAAAATGGTATCTCATGGGCAGCGGCTGTTGAAAAGTGTAAGAGCAAATATGAAGCTTATCGTCCATCCGGGCAGATTAAAGCGCCAAACTGCAGAAAAAGAACCGAGGATCGTGAGTATTTCTATTTTACCTGGAAAAAGCCCCTGGCGATCATTCTCAGAAAGTCAGATGGAACGATTACTAAAATTGCCGGCAAATGCCAGGTTTCAAAAGAGAGCGGCAAAATTGTATCCATGACTCTGGGAAAGAGTGTACTTGTAAAAAAATCAGGCAAGAAGAAGTAAGAATTTTATTTGTCTTCTTTCAAGCGTTGCTGGGCTTGCTCTAAAATTTCACTAAGGCTGAGTATTTTTGATTTTGGTGGTTCAAAAATTATCTTCTGTTCATCCTTGCTATAGTTCTCATTGATGAAATCTTGAATAGGGAAAATCTGGAACCAGCAGTCAAGGACTTTGCTGCAGGGTAATCCTTTATTGGCAGTTTTACAGTAGTCAAATTTGAGGAAGTGACCTAGTATTTTACAATAGCCTTCCTCGGTGTCATATCGGTTTTTCATCAAGTTCATCCCTGTCTGTATAATTTGAAAATTTGAATATACCACCGGAAATCGATATTGGCGAGAATTGAGAGCAATCATCTAAAATGGAAAGAAAAATAGTTTTAACTCCTCTGGATATATATAAACTTCTGGAAAAAAATAATTGTAAGCGTTGCATGCTGCCAAGCTGTCTCGCCTTTGCTGCTGCAGTTATTGGAGGACAGAAGCAACTCAGTGATTGTCCTCTGCTCTCTGAAAGTAATCGGGCATTGTTATCTGAAAATCTTATCCAGCGTTCAAGGGCTGAACCGGAGCAACCGGCATTTATGGCTAAGTTGCTGCGGAAGGTGAGGACCTTAGATTTTGATCTCATCGCAAAACTTGTAGGTGGAGAGTATGATCCGGAGAACGATACAATAAGCATACGTTCTTTAGGAAAGCATTTTTATGTTGATCGAGGAGGTGTCGTACGTTCCGAGTGTCATATTATTCCATGGGTTGAGGCGCCCCTACTCTCATATATCTGTTGTGATGATCATGAACAGGTGTTGGGGGAATGGATTTCATTTCGGGAGATAAAGGGAGGGATCGAATGGCGTGGCCTCTTTCGAAGCCGTTGTGAGATGCCACTGCGACAGCTCGCCGATAACCATCCTGAGCTTCTTACTGATATTGTGGATCTGTTTTTAGGAAAAGAGGTGGCGGGTTTTGATGCTGATATTTCACTTGTCCTTCTGCCGTTTCCACATATCCCTATTCTGATTTGTTACCAGGCAGTCGATGGAGATCTTGAGTCGGAGTTGAATATCTTTTTTGATAAATGTTGCGCGACAAACCTGCACGTAAAATCTCTCTATACCTTGAGTGCCGGTCTTGTGAAAATGTTTGAGCGGATAGCTGCTAATCATTATTGATGGCTAAGGACACCTTAAAGACTTTTACAGACACTTTTTCAGGATAGCTTCGACTTTAGCCTCGTCGTAATTTTTCATTCGCCAGACTTTAGCCAGTGCTATTGCATTTTTTGCAATTTTTGGAATATCTGATTCAGGGATATTGAGTGCTGTGATGGTGGTGGGAGAGTGAACGCTTTGGAACCATGTTTCAAGTGCCTCGATACCTTTCTCTGCTCTTTCCAGAGTGTCACCTTCACAGATATCGAATACCCGGCAGGCAAACTGAGCATATCGGTCCGGTTGCTGTGCTGCATGATAGCGCATCCATCCCGGGATAACAGCAGAGAGTCCTGCACCATGGGGGACGTTATAAAATGCTGATAGTGAATGCTCTATCATATGCATGGGAAAACCGACCTTGCCAAGCCCGGAACCTGTTAAACCATTCAGAGCAAGTGTTGCCGTCCACATAAGATCTGCCCTTGCGTGATAATCATCGAGCTTTTGCAACACTCTGTTGCAACTTTCCATGCTATTCATCACTAGTCCCTCCATAATTCTATCCTGTACCGGGGTGAGGGGGTCCTCCGTGGTGAAATAGAATTCAAGCACATGGGCAATAGCATCCACGGCACCATAGGCTGTGTAATCTGCGGGGACGGAAAAGGTCAGGCTAGGATCAAGAATGGAGGTTTTTGGATAGAGTTGTTTATTGGCAAATCCAAATTTCTGTGTAGTCGAATCGTTTGTGATAACCATCCCGGAGTTCATTTCGGATGCCGATGCGGCGAGTGTGAGAACGGTGGTTAGGGGAAGAGGTGATTTGACGCTTTTTTTACCAGTGAAGAATTTCCATACATCGTGCTGAACCGTGGCCCCTGCACAAATTGCCTTGGCTTCATCAATAACAGAGCCTCCGCCCACCGCACAAACCACATTGCACTTGTTCTCTTTTGCCAATTGAATGCCCGCGTGGACATGGGAAAGAATCGGGTTTGACTGAACGCCGCCATGTTCGGTGATCGTGGCCCCTGCTTTCTGAAGAGATTGGGTAACCCGGTCGTAAAGACCGTTCTTTTTGATCGATCCAGAGCCGAAAACAAGGAGAACGTTGTCTCCAAAGAGAAGGGTTTCATTACCAATGGCGGGGACGGTGTTCTTACCAAAGAGTACCTTGGTAGGGTTATGAAAGACGAAGTTTTGCATGTTCTTCCTTTTAGTTACGCAATAACATGTGGTTGGTTGCTGCTGTTCTGGCCAAGTATGAGATCCTTACGTTTGACACTTTAATTTACATCAGCAACAGCGGTGTATAGGATTCCGGTAATTGTACCTTCTTTCTGAATATAATGTGCATATAAATCCATGGTCATTGTAATGGTTGAATGACCTATTTGATGTTGCACGTCTTTTGGAGGAAGCCTGTTTGTCATCAGCAATGACGCCACAGTATACCTATTTTGGTGAAATATGATCTTAGAGACAAATCGCCTTGTTTTTGCCTCCATGTTTAGCCACATAGAGTGCCTTGTCGGCTCTGTTGATTACATCATCTAATTCTTCTCCTGCAATATGTTGTGTTATTCCAAAACTACAGGTCACTTGGTGTTCGATTGAAAAAGAGTGTCCTTCAATACTCTTTCGAAGTTTATCCGCGACAAAAGTGGCTTCTTTTTTGTCATTTTCGGGAATAAGAATGACAAATTCCTCTCCTCCCCACCTGGCAAGTATATCAGAAGGCCGAATTGTTGTTTGGCACAGGCGCGACAAGTCTTTGAGAATATCATCTCCGGCGAGATGCCCGAAGGTATCGTTTATATGCTTGAAATTATCAATATCAAAGATAATAAGGGAGAGATTCGACTGATAACGCTCGGAACGTGCAATTTCATTTTCACTATGTTTGTTGAAATAGCCCCTATTGTATAATTTAGTTAAAGAATCGGTTGTTGCTTGAATATTTAGGGTCGCATTAGCTTGTGCTAGTTTGTCTTGTTGCCCTTGCTGGATTTTTTTATATCTGGCAAAAATATTATGGATACCTTTGGAAAAAAGGTATCCAATACCCAGAAAAAGTACGCAGGTTATAATGGAAAAATAGACAAGATAACGAACAGTGTCCTTTATCTCCTGCCGTAACCCATCCTGCATTAAACCAACATGTCTGCCCCAGTGGTCAAGATAGGTCCCTTTTGCGACTACCCAGTTCCATTCCGGATAATACTTAAAATAACTAAGTTTAGCCGTCAGTGTTTCTGCACCTGGTTTTTTATACCAATAGGTCACATAGGCTTCTCCCTTGTCACGGATACCTTGAAGCATTTCTTTACGGAACATTTTCCCTTTTGCGTCCGTATAGCTATCGGAGATTTTCTGGCCAATAAGGTCTGGGCGATTGGGGTTTATCAGCATGGAAGCAAAGTCATTACCTCCATTTATGTCATAAATCTTGTAGACAAAGAGGTAATCCGGAGAATCTAAATCAGGAACGACATTATTGAGATAATTGATGAGGCTTTGTCGTAGATTTTCTTCGATATTATCAGGATACTCGCTACTGCCAATGATCCAACCCAACGGCTCAAAACATTTAACAAAGCTAATCTTTTCAAAGAATTCATTTTCTCCACCTCCAGGCTTGGGCCTATGATACTTGATAAAACCCTCTCCATCGCTTTGGGCAATATCAATCATCTTTTGGAAAAGTTCACTTCTGTTCTGGTGTGGGGGCAAGTTGACATTTACCCCTTCCCGCGCAGTGTCAGGTGAATAAAGCACAGAGTTCCCATCTAGGGTTCTGATAAATATAGACCCTCTGCCATTATTAAACCTGATAGGGCGCAAGGCCTCCCTGATGAGAGATTGTATATCCTCAGGACTTTTATTCTTTAGCTGATACAGATTCTGAGCGATTGCATGGGCCTCATTCACCCGGTTTTCAATAGATATTTTGAGGGCTCGTTCAATGTTGTTGCGCCGGACATTGAAACGGCCAATTTGTATGTTCACTTCTGAACGGAGGCGTTCTTTCTGTACATCGGTGAAATTTTTTTCCACCCTGATTAAATTTTCTTCAAAGTGTTTGTATTTGGAATAAATGAAGATGCAACCCAAAGTTGTTGTAAGCAGGACAACAAGAAGTGCTGAGCTGATAAAACTGATTTTGCCGATATTCTCTTCTTTAATGAAAGACATTGGATGGCCTCGAAGTGCTACATTATAATTACTGCTAGAATTGGAGCCCATTATGGAAATATATATATGGACAATGTCCATGATATTACCTTCGATCTAGTAACTTTTGTCGCTTACTCAGATATTAAACCGAAACATATGGAAAAAATAGTTTATTCCTACTCGGCGTCACTAACATAGATATGATGCCATGAGATGTCAGTTGTTCTTAGAATTATATTCGAGTTTATGGTGAGGGGGTAGTATGAAGATCGGTGAAACTTGCAACCTCGGGTTATATGGTATCCAAGAAAGAGATCTAACCATCCAGAACCCGAAAAATGGAGGAACTGGAAGGGTGTTTTATGTCCCAGGAAGAGTACTGGTAGGGGGAACCGATTACGTAAAAGACAATGATATTGCAGTGCTTTTACGGGTAATGGCGTAGAGCACGGGTGGTAAATACTCTCTATCCTTCTTAGCAACAGTAGACATGTACGTGAGTGACAGATGGAAAAATCGACAAGATGCCAGAGGCTATATTAACCACAGGAAAAAAACATCTCAATCAGCTGTTCGTTCAAGTTTGGGAATGACTACAGTTTATATTTCCACCCTGTTTCTACCATTTTCTTTCGCTTTATACAAAGCCTGATCGCTATGCTTGATAAATGCGGAGCGTGTCATTTTGCTGGTGTTGAAATCACAACTGCTAACACCACAACTGATGGTAACAGGAATTGAATGGTCTTCATAATGGATGTTTAACTGCTCGATTCCACGTCGTACTCGCTGGGCTAAAACTTTTGCAGAGGAAGCGCTTGTTTCGGGTAGTATAATAGTAAACTCCTCGCCACCATAACGAGCAACAATATCACAATTTCTCACCAGTTCAGTCATCGTTTGTGCAACTTCATGCAAAACATAGTCACCTGCTGGATGGCCAAATTTGTCATTAACCTTTTTAAAAAAATCAATATCAATCAGTATAAGAGAAAGAGGATGCTTATAACGCCCAGCTCTCTCAAGTTCTGATTCCATAATCTCCTGAAAGTATCTATGATTAAACAAGCCTGTTAGCGCATCACGGTAAGCAAGTTCCCGTAGATTATCATTGGCAAGCTTCAATTTTAATGCCAACTTATCAGAATTCTGTTTTGATTCTTTTAATTCCAGTAGCATTTGAGCATAAGAGAAATTTAACTGGCCAAGCTCGTCATTGGCTTCCTGCATAATGAAAGAAAAAGGTTTGATATCGCCAGGGTCTATTGTAAACAACTCTAGAATTTCCTTACTTTTCTCACCAATTATATCGATAAATTGGTCTATCTGTTCGGTGGTGAGTTGGTATAGGTCCTCCAAACTACGATGGACCTCTATGGATAACATATTACTGTTCATGTCGTGGTATATTGCTGAGACCTTGTCTGCCAGTTGTAGAATCATAGCCGACTCATCATACCTATCGCCCTTCATCTCGGAATGATGGAGTCGAATTGATTGACACATTTTCTCTGGCAATCCCCATATCGAAAGTAAGTGATAGCTGACCTCGGTATGATCAAAACCAAATTGTTGCTGCTCAGCCTCACAGACAGTTTTATTGTTCACTCGTTGCTCATCCTGGACGGCATCGAACGTATCGGGAGCAACAAGGTATAAAATAAGGCCTCCTATATCTTGCAACAACCCAGAAACAAAAAGATCCGGATCTTTTAGGTTAATATATTTAGCTAATGTTTCTGCAGTAATAGCTGTCGTAATTGATCTTTTCCAGAAAAGATTCAGGTCAAAACTACCCTGGGATACATTCTGGAATTCCTGAACGACCACAAAGGATAGGGCAATGTTTTTAAGAATATTGGTACCGATTAAAGCTGTGGCCTGGCTTAGTGATTTGACCGAATTGGGCAATCCGAACAGAGATGAGTTGGCAACTTTTAAAATACGTGCAGTAAGAGCCGGATCAGCCATAATGATTTTGGCTATTTCATCAAAAGAGTTTTCCTCCTGCCGCACAGCTTCAAGAATTTTAAGTGCTACTTCTGGAAGTGAAGGTAGCTTAACAGTCTCATTAAAAAATTCTTGTAGTGCCGTGATCGTCAAATCCATTCCCTCTTGATACTGCAAATATCTAATAATAAGGTCTTATGAGTATCTGTGTTGCTTTTCCAAAAAGCTAAAATACCCTGCTGCAAATTTTTCCGACGATTATCCATGATGATAAATTTAATACCATGAATAATTCTATATTCCATAGGAAGAGCAATACATACAGTATACTTGGTAATTTTTCTTGATAATTATGAGAATCGGGAATTGTTACGTATACGCCCTGAGAACATAAGTAACAACGTGTTGAAAATGTTTGGTACATGAACCCACTATCTTACCGTGGTGTTCATATTATCGTTACTGGTGACGGGATGGATAATAGTGTATGACCTGTAAAGTGCTGTAACGCATCTTGAAAAAAGAGTCTGTTTTGGCCATATTGGTTTCTGATTGCGTATAAAACTCAGCCAACGGAATATGTTTGAGGCGTAATACACTGATAAAACGTAAGAATTACAAGTAACCAGATGTGTTATCCCCGCCTCCACGGGAATGACAGACAAAATGGTTGAGCTTTGTACGTAATCAGATATTGGTTTGAGTTTTACACTAAAAAAACATGTAGTTTTATTGGGTATATGGTCAGAAACGGAGGGCGAAGTTTTGAGTGGGATGTCCCAACTATTGTGTGATGAAGCTGTTGTCGCTGTTATTCGCTGATTGCTTGAGAGAAAGACTCGGTCAGGTCTATAAAATCATCAAGGTGAAGAGTTTCTGCACGTACTTTTGGAGAGATAGCGCTTCTTTCTATGGCATCACCTGTAAGTTGCTTCTCAAGTTGCTTATCATTGTCTGCTCTCTGTCTAAAAAACCTACCGGCAGTAAGGGTGTTTAGAAGGGTTTTTCTTCGTTGGCTGAATGCGGCACGGACAATTTTTGTAAACAGAGCTTTATCGTAGTCTCTGCTGTTGATATCCTCGGGTGAGGAAAAATCAATATAGACAACTACTGAATCGATTTTAGGACGAGGGTGGAATTCGGGAGGTTTTAAGGTCAGGAGTGATTTGACCGTGGCGCAGCTTTTCAGTAGAACAGTTGGAATTCCATACTGTTTGGTCCCAGGTTCTGCGGTGAGACGATCGGCGACCTCTTTTTGAAGCATAATGGTGGCCCATTTCATTTTTTCCTGATGTTCTATTAATTTAAAAAGAAATGGATTGGATATGGAGTAGGGCAGGTTTGCCATAATCTTGATTGGCCCCTTACTCAGTTGTTGTAGGTGATCGAAATCAGCCTTAAGAATGTCTTGATGGAGCAGGGACACATTCTCGGGAAGGTCATTTTTTTCTTTGTGAAAACGGACAATCCCACTGTCAATTTCAAACCCGATAACCTGCAATGCCTGATCAGCTATGGGCTGAGTGAGCGCACCAAGTCCTACTCCCACTTCGATAATAATATCATCGGGAAGGATGGGACCACAGCGTGCCACAGCTTCTGCGGTTGCCTTGTTGACAAGGAAGTTCTGGCCTAACTGTTTTTTTGGTGCCAGGTTTTCTTCCCGGAGTGATTTTCTGGTTGCACCGTATCTAGTCATTGCGTTTCTTTTTTTTGATTTTTTTCTTCTTTTTAGCACGCAGGACATGTCTCTGCATGCGCTTTTCCCTGACTTTGAGAAAGAGACGCAGGGTAAAAATATACCAGATAGTGGCTGTCGGTAGAGCCAGTACTAATCCGCCGCTTATCATAACTACGATAAGTTCGGTCCCTTGATTGGCGAGCATGTAAACAGATTCTTTAAAGCCGTGTCCAGAGATTATGACTTGAAGGATCGTGTGAATCGTTTCCCAACTGATATCATATGGAGTAACGAAGTTACCAATCACCATGCTCAGGTAATAGATAGGAATATAAGTGAATGGGTTACTGATAACCAGGCTTGAGAGCAGCCCTGCCATGGTTGAAGTTCTGGTCATCACACAGACGGCTATAATACCGATGGTATGGAATGGCATCACCGGCATGGTTCCGATCAACGCACCTATACACGCACCCCAGGCAATATCCTTCGGGGCACCTTTTATCCTCACAAACTTGAGGTAATATAATTTTTTAAGTCGTGTAAAGTTCATTTAGTATTCTTGGGAATAATCTCCTACAATCTAACCATTTACTAAAGAATAATACAATACAAGTTGAATGTTAAAGGTGAATCTTATTTGAGTGACCTAATATGGTTCCCAGTTAGGTGAGTATCTGTTTGCTCTTCCGTTTTTGCCGGATTTTGATGAAAAGTCGTAAAGAAAGAAAATATCCGACAATTGTGAATGGCATGGCCAAAATTACTCCTCCGGCGAGCAGAACAACCACAGCCTCGTACCCCAGGCTTATAAGAGCTTTTATTGATTCCATAATACCCGGTTTAGAAAGCAGAAAGTTAAGCACAACTTGCATGCGTTCCCAGGTGAAATTGTAGGGGGTGACGGCGTTTCCGATAATCGTTGAAAGGTAATATTGGGGGATATAGGTCAGCGGATTGCACACGATAACAGAGGCGAGCAGGGAGGCAATTGTTGAGGTCCTGGTGATAAAAGTGACAATAATATTTAACAGTGTATGGAACGGTATTATTGGGGTAATCCCAAGAAAAATGCCAATACCAAATCCTCTTGCAAGGGACTGTGGATCTCCCTGTAATCGTATAAACTTTAAATAATAGTAGCGAAAGGTACGTTTTGGATTCATAACGTTCAGGCAAGCAGGGAACGGCAATAAACATCGTTGTCGTATGAAAAGGTGGACGTTTTCCTGTGACTGTGTAAGCCTGCGAGCGCTATCATGGCGCCGTTATCGGTACAGTGGACAGGGCGAGGTACATATAGAGTTTTTGTCTCTTCAGCGCAGCGTTGCGCCATGAATTTTCTGAGACGTGGGTTGGAAGAGACACCACCACCAAGCACCACCGTTTGTATCTTTTGCTGGGAGGCAGCAAGAAGTGTTTTCTCCACCAGTATTTCGACCACCGCTTCCTGGAAGGAGGCACAGATATCTGCAATCTGTAAGGGGATATGTTTTTGATTTTCCCGGTTACAGTGATTTAATACAGATGTTTTTAATCCTGAAAAGCTGAAATCTAGAGAATCTTTTTCCAGCCAGGAACGGGGAAATTTAATAGCATCTGCGCAACCTTGCTCTGCATGTTTTGAGACAATTGGACCACCTGGATAAGCAAATCCAAGCAGTTTCGCTACTTTATCAAAAGCCTCTCCGGCGGCATCGTCCCGGGTGCGACCAAGTAGGGTAAATTCGGTGAAGCTGTCTGCTCTGTAGATTGAGCTTGTTCCACCGGAAACAACGAGTGCAATAAAAGGAAAGTCAGGTTTTTCTTCTTCAAGAAAGACAGAAAGAATATGTCCAGCCATATGATCCACCCCTACACAGGGAGTTTTCGTCACATAGGAGAGCGCCTTGGCATAGGAAAAACCTACAAGTAATGATCCTATCAAACCGGGTCCCTGGGTAACAGCAAGAAGGTCAATGTCTTGCAGAGTCACCTGTGCTCGTGTAAGCGCTTCATTGACCACAGGCACTATGGATTCAAGGTGGCGGCGGGAGGCAAGCTCCGGCACAACGCCGCCAAACCTTGTGTGGATAGTATCCTGGCTGGTCAGAACTGAGGAGAGCAGGTTACAGTCATCTTCAAGTACTGCAGCAGCAGTATCATCGCAGGAGCTTTCGATTCCAAGAGTTAGCATGTTTGTTTGTCTATTTGTGTCACTGTTGTTATTGCCTCCAGAGCAAATAACTGCTGGCGGAAAAGGTATAATCAGGGTAAGAGGATGCCAATATATTAGTCCTTCCACTCAAAGTCAATGATGTGTGGGATATAGTATATTATATACGTAAAAATCTAACCACTTCCTTCAATGGTAGAACAATGACAAAAGCAAAACTGAATCTCAATAATAGTGGCGAACTCGTTGATATGTTTGCACGAACCATATCTTACCTTCGTTTGTCTTTAACGGATAGATGTAATCTTCGTTGTGTCTACTGTATGCCTGTGGATAATGATGGAGGGCTTGAGGTCCTTCAGCATGAAGATCTTTTGAGCTATGAAGAATTATTGCGCATAGTGAAACTGGTTGTAGGAATGGGGATGAATAAGATTCGACTCACTGGGGGTGAGCCCCTCGTCCGTAGGGGAGTTATGAGTTTTATTCAATCCTTGGCACAACTTGATGGGCTAGATGAGATTCGCGTGACAACCAACGGCGTGCTGTTACATGAAAAGGCAGCAGGGTTGTATGATGCAGGTATTCGTAAGCTCAACATCTCACTCGATACCATGAAGCCTGAGCGGTTTAAGGAAATAACTGGAGCCGATCTTTTTCATAAAGTATGGCAGGGGATAGAGACCGCAGGGCGTCTTGGATTTGATGTCAAAATCAATGTGGTTGCCATGAACGGGGTTAATGATGATGAATTTGTAGATTTTGCACGGCTTGCCCTGGAAAAACCGTATCAAATTCGCTTTATCGAATTTATGCCCGTGGGGACGCAGTCCACATGGAATGAAGCATCATATATCTCTTCAAATGATCTTAAAAAAAGAATAGAAACTCTTGGCGAACTTGAACCATTACCCGGTTGTAAAATGGATGGTCCTGCCAGAGTCTATTCGTTGACCACCGAGGGTGGTTTGCAGGGAGAGGTTGGCTTTATCAGTCCGATAAGCCACCATTTCTGTGATACCTGTAATCGTTTGCGCCTGACTTCTGCCGGACGCTTACGAGCCTGTCTTCTCCATGATACGGAGGCCGATCTGAAAACTTTATTGAGAAGTGGGGCGACGGACGATGAAATCAGAGGGCTTGTCAAGCAGACTATTCTTGATAAGCCCAAGGGACATACTCTGGCCGAAGATCATGCGAAATGCAGCGGGCAAATGTCACGCATCGGTGGCTGATTCATCCGAGACCGGATAGGAACCGAGCCATTCAAAGTAGGAACAGAGAGCATTCAGCGTTTTACAGCAGTCTTTGACATTCTCATCTTCGATATGGCCCATGAGGTCAAGAAAGAAGAGGTACTTCCACTGCTTTCCTTTGATTGGTCTGGATTCAATTTTGGCGAGGTTGATTCCAGCACGGGCAATTACACTCAAAATTTCATTTAATGCACCCGGACGTTCCATATGACCAAGGAGTAGAGATGTACGATCCGCTCCACTGGGTGAGGGGGATTCTTTGCCTATAACGAGAAATCTGGTCGTGTTGCCACGATAATCTTCAATTCCTTTTACAACCACCTGCAAATCATAGGTCTTAATGGCAAGTGAAGAAGCTATTGCTCCGATATTTGGGTTTTTGGCCGCCATTTGAGCTGCAGCGCCCGTTGAAAAAACCGGGAGAGTGGGACAGGATGGCAAGTGCTTGCGCAGCCATTCCCGACACTGGGCAAGTGGTTGGGTATGGGATGCCACGGTCTGGATATCGTTAATGTCTCCCGATTGACAGACCAGATTGTGGGTGATTTCCATTCGTACTTCGCCGCAAATCTTCGTTCTGTACTTCATAAAGGAGTCAAGAGTTGAAAAAACAGCTCCCTCAATGGAATTTTCAACGGGAACAATTCCGTACTGGGTTCTTCCTTTTTCCACCTCCGAAAATACATCTGAAATTGATTCCATGGGACTGTAGGTCGCAGAGTGGCCAAAATATTTCACACCGGCAAGATGGGTGAAGGTGGCCTCCGGACCAAGGTATGAAACGGTGATTTTCTGCTGAGATAATCTGCAGGTGGTTATGATTTCATGGAAGATAGAGTGTAGTGCTTCGTTTGGAAAAATGCCCTTGTTGAGTTCGGTCAGCCGTTCGTAAATCTGTCGTTCCCGTAACGGATCCCACTTGGCTCGCTTGTTTTCGTTTTTCAGGTGGCCGATGGATTTGGCAAGGGAAAGACGATCTTTTAGAAGATCAAGAATGGTGTTGTCAATTTTGTCGATTCCATCGCGAACCGGGGTAAGATCACTGGCCATTTGTATTCCTTTTTCAGAAAAGGTTTATTTTTATCAAGTTATATTCCATGTTAGGTGGAATGTGATTTTTGAGAACAAAACATTCAAGTCGTATTTCCTGTTTTGTGCTGCAAAACACCTGCATACCGTCAGCAGGATATCTCTTTTTAGTACGGATTCAGAATATTATTAGCGCAATGTAGGAAAAACAAAAAAGTATGTCAAGTTGTAAAAAGGACTGGAATAAGGCGTCCTGCCGAGATATAGTCACTTTTTAAGAATGAATATACGTTTTATAACCCCAATATATAACAGTGTTGAATTGTTTTATAAAAAGAGAAAAGCCAGTCATGAGTGATAAACCAGTACAAAAAACCTACGAAGAAATTAATGCCAGAATTAAAGCGGGAGAGGCTGTTATTGTCACCGCTGAAGAGATGGTTGCTATTGTAAAATCAAAGGGTGCTGAAGAGGCAGCAAGGGAAGTGGATGTTGTTACCACCGGAACCTTTTCTCCCATGTGTTCGTCCGGAGCGTTTTTGAACTTTGGTCAGATGACTCCGACTATTAAAGCATCCAAGGTCTGGATTAATAAGGTTTCTGCCTATGCCGGTCTGGCAGCAGTGGATTGTTACATAGGGGCAACGGAACCCGTTGAAGATGATCCCTTAAATAAATTGTATCCAGGTGAATTTCGTTATGGCGGTGGGCATGTCATTGAAGATTTACTTGCTGGGAAAAAGGTGTTTCTAGAAGCTAAGGCCTACGGGACAGATTGTTACCTTGCTAGAAAGATGAAGAAAGAGTTCACACTTGATGAACTTCCCTATGCTATGCTCTGCAATCCCAGAAATGGTTATCAGAATTATAACTGCGCAGTGAATCTTTCGGATAAAGCTGTGCATACCTATATGGGGACCTTAAAACCCCATTGTAAAAATGCCAACTTTTGCAGTGCCGGTGAACTGAGTCCGTTATTTAATGATCCGCACTATAAGACCATTGGAATTGGTACCAGGATTTTTCTTGGTGGTGGTATTGGCTATGTTACTTCACATGGTAGTCAGCATAACCCCAACGCCCCACGTCATGAGAATGGAACTCCTGTACGTCCGGCAGGAACGATAATGGTTCAGGGTGATATGAAACAGATGTCATCTCGATATATCCGCGGCATATCAATCCTTGGCTATGGAAATACCATGGCAGTTGGCCTTGGAGTACCCATACCGATTTTAAATGCAGAAATGGCCGCTTACACCGGCGTTTCCGACGCAGAACTCTTTACCCAGGTTATAGATTACGGCTATGATTATTCCAATGGTATTAACAGAACCTATGGGGAAGTGAGCTACGCCCAGTTAAAAACCGGATCCATTGAAGTGAATGGTAAAAGTGTACCAACTGCACCGCTTTCAAGTCTTCCGATGGCCCGGGAAATAGCTGAAACCCTGAAATCCTGGATGATGGATGGAAAGTTTCTGCTGAACAAACCTGCAGATCTTCTGCCGGATGCGGATAGGTCCTGAGGACAAAAATCCTGAATAGTCACGATAAATATAAAATTCTTCTTGAATCTATCCGGAAGTATGAAACTGTTGCGGTTGCTTTTTCCGGCGGGGTGGATTCCACACTGCTGTTGCATGCTGCAATAGAGGCCATGGGCCAAGAAAAAGTCACTGTGTTCCATGGAATATCCGAACTAGTCAGCGATCGTGAAAAACAGAGTGCTGCTACTATCCTTGACGAGCTGCAGATAGAACAGAATAAGCGGCAGGAGATAGAGCTCCACCCTCTTATCTGGTCAGAATTTGTTGCAAATACTCAAGATCGCTGCTATTTTTGTAAGAAACGAATGTACCAAAGTTTTCTCCGTACCATTGAAAAACTGGGCTGTCAGGTTCTCTTTGATGGAAGCAACGTTGATGACTTGAAAACAGGGCGACCAGGCTTTCGCGCTATTCATGAACTTGGTGTTCAGACCCCATTGCTTGATGCAGGTTTGAATAAGGTGAACGTTCGATTACTCGCCAGAGAATTCAATTTAAGCAATCATGATAAAGCATCCAACTCCTGTCTTGCGACACGTCTGCCTGAAGGCAGAGGGATAGACAAAGAGGGACTCACTCTTGTTGAAAAATGTGAGGATTTTCTTTTAAAGCGTGGTTTTATTGGGTGTCGGGTAAGGCCTGAAGGAAAGAGTATTGTTCTTGAACTCACCGGAAAAGATGGGGAACGCTTATTAACATCCTCTGTACGAATTGATATTATTCCATTCTTTCAATCAATCGGGTTCTCCAGGATTCTACTTGATCTAACTTCCCGTCGTTAGAGGGATTTGTTTGAGCTGATATGTTTTCCTGATGAGGAGATTGTTCCTTGCTTCTGAATGGATCTTCAGTTAAGGTGTTTGGGAAAATTAGTATGTAAAAGCATGATAATAAAGGGTTGTAGAGAAATCTATAATAGTTTCTAAAAGCCGGTTTTTCTTTTTTTTCTTTTGACAATCAACCATGCTTTTATTAAAGAAATATAGAAGAGATGAGGGGAGCAGATCTGTCTGTGTCCTGTTTAATCAGAAAAGTAGTTTTCCGGGAGGGATCCATGAACAAAAAGGAATTAGTAGAGAATATTGCAGGTGCCGCAGACATTTCAAAAGCAGCAGCAGAAAAAGCGCTGAACAGTACTCTCGCAGCCATCGCTGAGACCTTGAAGAATGGCGACAAAGTTACTTTGGTAGGTTTTGGTACTTTTTCTGTTTCAAAACGTGAGGCTCGTAAGGGAAGAAATCCTCAGACCGGTAAAACCATCGATATTCCAGCTAAGAATGTAGCTAAATTCAAAGCTGGCTCCAAACTTTCTGAAGCGATTAATTAGAACTTCAGTAGTTGTAGTAAGTATTATCTGTCGTTAGACGGAAAATTGAAAAATCCTGTTATCTCTTCTGTGGAGAAACGGGATTTTTTTTTATTCAAAAATACTAGCTAACTATTCAACGAGAGCACCTCATTACCCTTAATTCTGAACTTTAGCAGGTAAGCGCAGACTGTGTGCTTCAAGTTCGTTTATTTTGGGCTCGGAGCATACTCATATTCATGCTCTTCGAGGAGGCAAAAACGGACGTAGTTGGAGTGCTGCTGACGTTACGATATTATGCGGCTTTTCGAAATTGTATGGGGGATTTACCCGTCCACCGTTTAAATGAGCGTGAGAAAGTAGATAACTCTGCAAATCCAAGCAGAAATGCTACTTCAGTGAGGTCCATATTTTGATTCCGAATATAGCTTTTTGCTATATCCATACGTGTATCATTCAATATTGTAAGGTATGTCGTTCCTTTTTCCTGCAGAATCCGTTGTAGTTTTCTGCCGCTGATTCCTAGTTCTTCTGCAACCTGCTCCACCGTCACCTTCCCGGAAGGCATATTGGCAACCATTATTTTTTTGATATGGGTGATTTCTGTTCCTTTATCGAGTGAGGCCACGTATGCAGTCATTGCTTGATCCCCAAATTCTGCCAGTATTTCATTACTGCTTGAAAGTATCTGGTCTACAACGTCGAGTGAGAGCGACAGACGACAGTTTGGAGAATCAAAAGAGACCGGGGCCTGGAAAAATTTATAATACTGGCCACTGCATTCAGGTTTACTATGAGTCAGTTCGACGGAAACCGGTGCGAAATCCTGATGATAGTTCACTCGTAAAATACTCATTATCCAGGCAAGTGCAGCATCTTCGCGTCCATATGAATATGGAGATTCGTCATGGTATTTAAGCGTAAAGACAAGACTGTTTGTCTTTTTGTCCTCGTGGAGTTCACCAAAATTAGCATCGGATATTACCCTGTGGAATCGTAGTAGTCTCTTGAGGGTAACTCGAAGGCTTTTGCTGACCAACATGGCGTAGCCCATTGTCCCAAAGTGGGATGGGTGCCAGCAGGTGGCAGCAGTGAGCCCAAAGCAGGGGTCATCTATCCTCCTTGCCATCTCTTCCCATAAATCACGTATTTTATTTAGAGAATATCGCTCGCCAGGTTGGTGCATCAACTCTGGATTCAAATGTACCTGTTTAAATACCGGTTCTGGATCTTTTCCATAATGTTCCAGCATTTTCCAGAGTACAAGCTGGATACTCGCTAATTTTGTTAAATACATAATGGACTCTCTGGCAAAAAATGAAATTATCGTAGTAGTGTGGCATAAACTGCCAAAACATAGGCGTAAACTGCCAAGCACGAAGGTCAATAAGAACCTATATTAAATCCAACTTAAAGTAAAACTCAAAATGAGGATTGGATATGATGGAACTTTTAACAGAATGTAAACAGAATGTTGAGATTGTATCAGGTAACGAAGAATTAGCCGTTTTTGACATGGTGGGTGAACTCCTTGCCATTTCGCTAGAAAAACATGATATGGAAATCATTGTTGAATCGAAAGATTTTCTTATAGACAATGCAAATTATACTGGCTCAGAAGGTATGTTAAGAACAAAAATTGATTTTGAAGATGTGGTCGAATTGGATGGTAAATTAGAGATTACGGTTTCAGGGGTGGTTGAAAACACTTTCAAACAACAGGAGTCCTTTACTCTGTTCTTATTATTAAACTCGTATTCTTCAAAAAAGGTTTCATTGAAGCGAGAGAATAAGAAAGCAATTGTCGAAAATTCTCTCTGGCTGAAATTTGGTAGAAAAGCTGAACAACTTTCCGACTCAGTATTCAGTGTACATCTGTATCAAAAAGATAAAGATGGAGCGAAGGAGGACCTTGGCCAGGGAAGAGGGTTTCTTGTTTTTGGTCGGGAGACCAGCTTTAAGATGAATTGAAGTGAGCTGGAGGTAAAATCGATTCTTCATTTCTAGTATTAAGTAAAAGATGGATTGCATATTGGTGGGCGATATGAAACACAAAGACTCGGAACAATCATTGTCTCTGATAAAGGATGTACTTGTAGCAAAATGGTTTAACAAGAATCAACCGCTTCTGATTCAGACGCATCTGTTTAAGTGCGGTAAGGGGTCTGGGTTCGACTCTAAAGGCAGTGCGAGAATAGAGCTCTTCTGTGGAACGGAATTCGTTGAAGAGACGAGTGAAATGTTTGTTATCCACGGTGTTGCAGAAAATATTGATGAGCAGAGAGTTTCTATGACTCTTTTTTGCGAGATCAGGTGGTATGATAATGATTTTGCATATAGACAATCAATAGACGAAGGTGCATCTGATCTGGCATCGCTCGTGATGGATTTTGCCAGGGAACAGCAATACCTGTCCAGTGGTGTGTTCGTTCTCTCCCTTAAAAGCAGAGAGAGCGGTCATGATGTTGGGCAGGGATCGGGATATCTTCTCTTTGAAAATAATTCAATACAGTAATTGAACTGTGAAGACAAGGGGCTGCGAGTTATTGCGGGAAACAATCCCGTAATAACAAGAGAAGTTCATTTGATCGTCCACAGTTGAGTTTATGCATAATGTTGGTACGGTGAACGCGTACGGTCTTGGGGCTGATAAAGAGCACCTCACCTATCTCATCGGGGGTCATACCCTGAGCAAGGAGATTTGCAATTTCATGTTCCCGGGGGGAGAGGACAGAGAGAACACCTTGCTCGCCTTTGCCGTTTAGCATCTGTTCTGTGAAGTTTTGGGGAAGGGAACGACTGAGGAAAATATTACCAAGCATAACTTCACGAACAGCGGTAAGAAGGTCTTTTATTTCATCGGCTTTTAATACATATCCCTTTGCACCAGCATTAAATGACCGGAAAATATTATCATGATTTTGGTGCATGGAGTAGATGATGATATTGGTCTTTTCAGAAAGGGCTTTGATATATGGAATCAGGTCAATTCCGCTAATACCAGCCATGGTAATATCAAGAATTACCACATCAGGTTGCAAACTTTTTATCAGAGGGAGTGCGGAGGCTGCTGCCTCAGACTCTCCAACCACAATCATATCGGATTGTTTTTTTAAAACAGAGGTGACTCCGTGACGAATAACAGGATGATCATCGATAATAATTACTGAAATCTTATCCAATTCTTTCTTGCTCCAGGAAAACGTTACTAACAAAACAGTATTACAACTAACACTGGTAAACAATAAGTAAGTCAGTATAATTGCCCTGTGTAGACATTAACCAGTTGAGTTTACAAATAATTCAGAATTACTTGATTTGTGGTGACAGCTTTTGTGAGCCAGAGCACCATTACAATAAGGATAACAAAAGGACTTACTTAAAGTCAAAGCATTTAGTAACTATTCAGCGAGGGCAAAAAAATACCCTCAACTCTGAATGCGCCCCGAAGGAAGTACTCTTGGAGTATAATTGTTTAGCAGGTAAGCGAAGACTCCGGGTAAGCGAAGACTCCGGGTAAGCGAAGACTCCGGGTAAGCGAAGACTCCGGGTAAGCGAAGACTCCAGGTAAGCGTAGACTCCAGGTAAGCGTAGACTCCAGGTAAGCGTAGACTCCAGGTAAGCGTAGACTCCAGGTAAGCGTAGACTCCAGGTAAGCGTAGACTCCGTACTTCGAATTCGTTTATTTGGGCCTCCGAAGCATACTAATGCTATTCGAGGAGGTAAAAAAAGACGTAGTTGGAGTGCTGCTGGATGTTATAGTATTTATCCATCTCTTTATTTGCCAGACGTCATGAAATAGTGTAAGTGAAAATACATGGAAAAACCCTTTGAACTTATAGCTCCTTATAAAGCTTCCGGAGATCAGCCGGAAGCGATAGCAACACTTATTCGTGGAATTACGTCGGGAGCAAAGAGCCAGGTCCTTCTTGGTGTGACCGGATCGGGTAAAACCTTTACCATGGCCTCTGTCATTGCAGAAGTACAGAGACCAACTCTTATCATTGCTCCTAATAAGACTCTTGCTGCCCAGCTGTTTTCTGAATTTAAAGAGCTCTTTCCCAATAATGCTGTCGAATACTTTGTTTCTTATTACGACTATTATCAGCCGGAAGCATATATTCCAACATCTGATACCTATATAGAAAAAGATTCAGCTATCAATGATGCCATTGATAAGATGCGTCATTCTGCAACTCGTTCCCTGTTAACTCGCCGTGATGTGATTATTGTCGCTTCGGTATCCTGCATCTATGGACTTGGTTCGCCGGAAGAATACAAAAATATGCACCTCTTTCTGCAAACCGATGAAGAGTTTGCCCCGGAACAGGTACAGCGTCGTCTGGTCTTTATGCTCTATGAACGCAATGATGTTTCATTTCATCGTGGCACGTTCCGGGTGCGTGGAGATGTGATAGATATTTTTCCAGTGCATGAAGAGGAGATTGCAATTCGGATTGAATTCTTTGGTGATACCATCGAATCCATAACTGTTATTGATCCTCTCCGTGGAGTGGTTCTTGAACGTCTACAGGAGTACACCGTTTTTCCTGGTAGCCACTTTGTTACCAGCAAAGACAGATTGCAGGTAGCTGTGGAGACTATCAAAACAGAACTCAAGGAGAGGCTGGATTATTTTCATCAGGAAAATAGGCTGGTTGAGTTGCAGCGCCTTGAGCAGAAAACCATGTTTGATTTAGAGATGATCCAGGAACTTGGATATTGCAACGGTATTGAAAATTATTCAAGGCACCTTACCGGCAAAGAGCCAGGGGTGGCTCCTCCGAATCTGCTCGACTACTTTGAAGAGGACTATCTTCTTATTATTGATGAGTCCCATATTGGTGTACCGCAGCTGAATGGTATGTACAATGGTGATAGGTCGAGGAAGAAAACCCTGGTCCATTATGGCTTTCGGCTTCCTTCAGCACTGGATAACCGCCCGTTACGTTTTGAGGAGTTCCAGCAACGAATCAATCAGATTGTCTATGTCTCAGCAACGCCTGGTCCCTTTGAGATAGAACAGGCTGAGGGGCGATTGGTCGATCAGATTATCAGGCCAACAGGCCTTCTTGATCCGAGAATTGAAGTGCGTCCGGCATCCAATCAGGTGGATGATCTCCTTGAAGAGATACGGATTCGTACCGTTCGCAGTGAAGCTGTTTTAATCACCACTCTTACAAAAAGAATGGCTGAAGATCTGACCGATTACTATGAAAAACTTGACGTGCAGGTACGCTATCTTCATTCTGATATAAAAACACTGGAACGGGTCGAATTAATACAGAATTTACGAAAAGGTGAGTATAATGTGTTGATCGGTATCAATCTCCTGCGGGAAGGACTTGATATCCCAGAGGTGTCACTAGTTGCAATCCTCGATGCTGATAAGGAGGGTTTTCTTCGTTCCGATCGTTCGCTTATCCAGACCTGTGGGCGTGCTGCACGAAATTCCGAAGGGATGGTTATTCTCTATGGTGATGCTATCACAGGTTCCATGCAGCGTACTATGGATGAGACTGACCGAAGACGAATAATCCAGGCAGCACATAATGAAGAACATGGTATTATTCCCAAAACTGTCAAATCTGTAGTGAAAGATAGTATCCAGAAACACCTGCGGGCCAGTGGCTATCAGGCAGCAGACGATCGTGGGAATGCACTACTCACTGCTGCCGAGGATCTCCCCGTATATTACAGCATTAAAGAACTGGAAAAAGAGATTAAAAAATTGGAAAAAGAGATGCAGACAGCCGCAAAAGAGCTTGCCTTTGAAGAGGCCGCAGCATTACGTGACAGGATCAAAGCACTTCGAAAACTCGAGATAGAAATAGGATGAAAGAGAGTTTCGGGTATCGAATCTCCCATCGCGTGCTCCCCTTCCCCTTACCAAGGGGTGATTCTTTTTATGGTGAGCCTTTTTATGTTCCACCCAATATTAAATCTGAATAAACTAAGTAATACCGGTTGATTTTGAAAAATCGGCTAAATGATCTATACAAGGGCCTGGGAGCTTCAGGGCAGAAAAGAACATTACTCAATGAGTACACAACATGACTAAAGGAATTGTGGTAGCAGGTCTTGCCGGAGGATCGGGAAAGAGTGTGGTCTCTGTTGGATTAACGGCTGCTCTTGCCAGGCAGGGGAAGAGTGTTGTTCCCTTTAAAAAAGGTCCTGATTATATTGACGCGGGGTGGATGAAGCTTGCTGCCGGAAGAAGCTGCTATAACCTTGATCCCTTTCTGATGAGTGCAGAGAATATAAAATCCTCTTTACTTAGCCATAGTGAAGGAGCTGATTTCATAGTCTTGGAGGGAAATCGAGGATTGTATGATGGTGTCAATATAGACGGCGGCTATTCCACAGCAGAATTAGCGCTCTCTCTTCACCTTCCTGTGTTGCTGGTTGTAAACTGTACCAAGACCACTCGAACCGTTGCAGCGATGGTACTAGGCTGTATGAAACTTGATGAGCGTGTGGATATTCGAGGAGTTGTACTCAACCAGATAGGTACCAAAAGGCACCAGACCATAGTTACCCAGGCCGTAGAAAAATACACAGGACTTCCTGTACTCGGTGCGATACCACGGATGAAACGTGATATCTTTCCCATGCGCCACCTTGGAGTGACCCCGCATCAGGAGTACGAAGGCAGCGATGAGGCAATAGAACTCCTCGCTGAGACGGCAGCTGAACATCTTGATCTTGATCGTATTCAAGAGATTATGGCTCCCATCGAGAAAAGGATATCAGTCGATCCTCCTCAGTCGTCCAAACAGAGACTCCGTATAGGGTTGCTTATGGATGCGGCTTTTCAATTCTATTATTCAGAAAATCTCGAGGCGTTGGAACTTGCCGGGGCCGAGTTGGTTCCTCTGAATGCAATGGAAGAAAAGAAGCTTCCAGAACTTGATGGCCTGTATATAGGTGGAGGATTCCCTGAAACCAGTGCGAAGGCACTTGCGGCGAACAGCTCTTTTCGGGAGTCTGTAAAACTTGCCGCCGATGCAGGGTTGCCGATTTATGCAGAATGTGGCGGGTTGATTTATCTCGGTGAATCCATAGAACTTGATGGCGAGGTGTATCCGCTCAGCGGGGTTTTTCCTGTTCGTTTTGGTCTCTCTAAAAAACCTCAGGCGCATGGATATTCAATTTTTGAGGTTGAAGGTAATAATCCTTTTTATAGGAAAGGTACTGAGATCAAAGGGCATGAGTTTCGCTATTCCACTATCCTTGAATGGAAGGGGGATCATACGGAGTTGCCATTGAAAATGACAAGAGGGGTTGGCTTTTCTCAGGGGCGTGAAGGGCTGATGAGGAATAATGTCCTTGCTCTTTACACCCATATTCATGCAGTTGGGACACCCGAGTGGGTAGAGGGATTTATGAATCGCTGTTACGCCGTGAAGGGGGAAGGCGGCCTGCGGAAGTAGGGCACTTGTATTTCCACAGACCGTTTGTCTTTAATCCTCGGTGTGACACACAAGATCAGGCGTCAGAAACCAGATAGCAGCAGGTTTGCAGGACCAGACCTTATCGTCCTTTTCAACCACGCAGTCTCCAAATTCCCATCCAAATTTTGCTAGATGTTTGGTCAAGGTAACCTTTGATGCTTCATAAACGTCCCGATCAAAGCCTTCCAGGTCCGAAACACAAATCATTTCAATTTCTTTTTTCATTTCTTTTCCCAGGTTTGAGATAAGCATTTATATGGCGGATAAAGTAAAGCTCGACTACATCCTGATAATCCAGCCCTATTTTTACCAGAAATTATACTTCATGCAAGGTGACAAATTTGAGCGCATGGGTTGTGCACTTGGTAACACAGGCAGGTTTTAATCCCTCGTCAACCCGATCCATACAGTAGTCACACTTTACAGCCTTTTTAGTTTCCGGATTCATCTGCGGAATGGTCCAGGGACATGCTCCGGCACAGGCCATGCATCCGATGCATTTTTCCTCATCGATATAGACAATGCCATCCATACGCTTAATCATGGCCTGTGTAGGACAGATAGGCACACAGAATGGTTCGTCGCAATGATAGCAGGATCGAAAAGAAAATTCAGTTTTGGGAACTCCTTTTATTGTGGTGAGTGATTCGTGATCAATTTCACAAAGAAATGGCCCAACAGGCAGGCCTTTATAGGTTTTACAGTGAACCTCGCATCCGTGACAGCCGATACATCTTCTGGAGTTGAGGTAGATCATATATTTGTTCATAATTCGACCCTCCTCTTAGGATTACGGACACTGCGGCGCACTAAAACAAAAGACTCGCAAAGATTAATTGCTCCTCCTGCCTGATCCCAGTCATCCAACTTTCCGGTCATCAGTTTCTGGTCACTGATCCCGGCATGATAGGAGCGCGTCTGCAGCGGAATCTGTTTACCAAAGCCATGAACCATATACACTGCTTCCGGGTGGATATAGTCAACGACATGTGCATGCATTGGACCCGAGTAGCTTTCGTCTTCCGATGATATATTCACCAGATCTCCTTCGACGATACCAAGTTTATTAGCAGCCCTTTTATTAATCCAAAGCATATTTTCAGGCATCAATTCTGAGAGCAACGGGTTATTTGTGGTGTGTCCGTGACTATGGACAGCCGATCGTCCATACACCAACCTGAACATCCCTTTTGGAGGTTTAATAGGGGATACATACTCTTTAAGAGATGGCAGTCCTGCATCGTCGAGTTTTTTACTGATAATTTCAATTTTCCCCGATGGGGTTTTAAACTGGCCCTCGAGATTTTTTGGATCGTACATGATCGCTTTATCGGTGAGTGGTACAAATCCTTTCTCATCAAAGTCGGAAAGTGAGAATCCCGTTGGTTCAAGTTGCCAGTTCCAGAGCTCTTCAGCTGTGTTGTATGGAAAATACTCGCCAATGTCCACTCGATCAGCGAGCTGCTTGAAAATCCACCAACCCGGTTTTGTGTCAAATTCCGGATCAATTGCTCGTTGTCGGATGGCAAGGCGGGGTTTTAAACTTTTCTGAACACAGATGGTGCTTTCACGTTCAAGATAGGTTGATTCAGGAAGAATAACGTCTGCAAACCAGCCAAATTCGCTGTAATGGGTGTCAATGGACACCAGAAGATCGCAGTGCTCAAAGGATTGTTTTTGACGTTTGGGATCTGGCAGTCCCGAGAATGGGTCGTGTCGCATTGCGATCCACGCCTTAACAGGATACGGATCCTCTTTTTCCATCGCATCGAAAAAAAGATGCGCAAGACCTGGGCCTTTGTCAAAATGTTTATATTTCCAGCCAACACCGTCTGCACGTTTAATATCAGGTTTTGGACAGTCCAGTGCCCGGAGTCCTTTAATACCACAATCGCCTGGTCCCTTAGGGATAAGGAGTCCACCTTCCTGTTCTATATTGCCCATCAGGACATTTAAGATATGGAGTCCACGGGATGCGTAAAAAGAATCCTTGTAACGTGATAGATTCCAGCCGGGATGGAAAATAACCTTGGGCATAGCCGGAATGATCTCATCAATAAAAGACAGGATAGCTTTTTCTTTGATACCACATTCTTTCGCGGCCCATGCGGGTGAATACTGTTCTACAAAAGAAGCTAGTTCATCAAATCCAGATACGTACTGCTTTACAAACTCAGCATCATACGCATCCCTTTTGATCAGTTCATGGATCATAGCAAGAATAAGGGCATAATCCGTTCCCGGTCTTACCTGGAAGAAACGATCCGCTTTAATCCCTGTCATGGTCTGGCGCACATCTACATAGGTGAGCTTGCCGCCATTTTCAAGCATATCCATGGTCTGCAGGTTTTCACCGATACGCAGTGATGCAAACATGTTTCGTCCAAAGAGAACCAGATGTTTGGCATTTTTAATGTCATAGATAAACCCTTTACGTCCCACACCATTCACAGAAAGGCTTGCATGATGGGTATTACGACCACAGGTGCAGTCGTGGTTGGTATAGTTTGGAGAGCCAAAGGCATGTATAAAGGTTTTATACATATTCTGCCATGGACCGCCTCTCGACGAGAGAACGACTGATTCCGGGCCATGCTCTGCTTTGATTTTTTTTAATTTGTTGCTGATGTAATCGAGGGCGGTGGGCCAGCTGACTTTCTGCCATCGACCTTCACCACGAGCACCCTCTCTGATGAGCGGCTGTTGTGGACGTTCATGATCGGCCACAAGGGCTGGACCTGCAGATCCCTTGGCGCACAATGCACCACCGAGGATATGCTGGTTCCCTTCAATCCACGTTACTTTATTGTTTTCTGACTCCACACGAATGGGACAGCGCACAGTGCACATCCCGCACATGGAGTAAACAGACTTCTTCATTTGAATTTCCTCCACTAAAAGAAAAATGATTTTGGTTATCTGGCTGTAATTGCCTGATTGATATCTAGTTCTTGTATGATTCTGCTGCGCCTTCTGCGTTCCATCACCTTTTTAAGGATGGCCCAGGCGATATAAAAGGACATAAGCGACATAAAATAGAAAAATATCGATCCTATCAGTATGGGTTCTGCGTTCGATGAGCCAAACTGCATAATGTATTCCGTACCGGTGAGTTCTATCAGTCGTTCAGGACGGAAAAAGGTGTTCACATAGGACATTACCATTAAGATTGGCAGATACATGGTGGCAAAACTGAGCAGCAGGCCTTCAAGAAAATAGTCGTAATAGCAGCGGTTAAGCTTTGCCTGGTCTATGTTCCTTGCCATGCGTGAACCTATCTCTCTGTCTTCACAACGCATGGCCTCTTCCCGGATCTCAAGCCAATGATAAAAATCCTTTTCAAGTTCAACGTGTCGTTTGGTACGGCATGTCTTGCCAAGAAATTTTGTGCAGCAGACTGTTAAGAAGGCTAGCAGTACCAGGATAAAAGCTGGCCCTGTGACGGCGAGCAAAGGAGAAAGCAAAGAATCCACCATTCCTGCAAAAGCTAGTATTGCGCCATACAGGAACTCCCATACGATATCTAAAAAATGTTCCATGATCTATCCATCGGTAAAGAATTAACAGGAACTGCCTCAACATTTGTAACAACTGTCGAGGCAGTTTCTTTATGGTTTCTCTATCTGTTATTCCTAGATCCAGTATTCAATCTTGAGGAAACGGAAGAACAGGAAGAACAATGTACAGGCAAGAACGATCTTAAGAGTTTTCTCACTGAACATCTTCTGACAGCGACTACCAAGCATACCACCTGCAAATCCACCAATGATGATTGATCCGGCGAGAACCATATCTGGAAGATATCCGTTCAGGACATATCCGATAAAGGAACCAACACTGGAAAAGCAGGTTCCAATAAGAGATATTGGAACAGCAACATACATGGGAAGTGCAGCAATTGTGGTCATCATGGGAACGAGCAGGAAACCACCGCCAATACCAAAGGCACGGGAAGCAATACCGACAATAATACCAAGGAATGCAAAGAGCAGTGGATTAATGCGGAACTCTTCACCCCAGAATTTAAAGCGGTAGTCGGTCAGCCCTGATTTTACAGGTTCAATGGAACCCATTTTAACAGCTCCACCGGTTTCTTTTGCTTCCTTAACCGCAGCGTTAAATTTCTGGGTCATTGCCTTGATATTTTTTCTCTTATTCATGGCACCAGGTGTCATTTCCATAAGAGTTTTAATACCCATAATCACAACGAGCACACCGAGCCATTCCTTGTAAGCCTTCATGGAAAGGTACTGGGTGGCATATCCACCAAGCCAAACGGAGCCGAGAAAAATACCTGCACCAAAAGAGAGTCCCACAGGCCAGGCGACACGTTTTTCAACCACGGCAAAACGGTAGAATGATCCAAGTGGAGAGAAAAGGGTGAGTGCGATATTTGAAGGACGAAGCACGTTGGCAGCATTGATACCAACAGGACCTGCGGTCTGAACAAAAAGAGCCTGGAAAGCACCCATAAGCATACCACCAGCAGCACCGATCATGGAGAAATAGGTACCTACCAGTATCGCTCCAATAATAATGATGAGAGGGTTCATGTAACGATAGCCTTTGGCAAGCCAAAAACCGTTCTTTTCAATGGAGTAGGATCCATCTTTACTTCCATTTACATAGACATCAAACGCTGTATCGGGAGCAGTGTGACGAAAGGACATAAAAGAGGCGGTGAATTTTCCAGTTGCTTTGTCAAGTTTGAGTGAGGTTCCTTTGTCCCAGTAATTTCCAGTTTGAGCAAAATCACCAAGAACACTTCTGGCAAAAATAACGACCTTACCTTTTTTATTCCCTTCCTTAACAACGGTGTTGATTCCATATTTGTTTTCATGGCCAAACTTCAGAAAATTCCATTGTTCGGAAGTTTTGATTGGTCCCATCATATCTTTGGCACCCACATCATCAAAACTTTTCTTCAAACTAAACATGGTGGTGTTGTAGAGGCCCTGGCCTTTTTTAAAGAGAAAGGAGGGTCCACCAAATTTCTTGTCCACATCTTTACCAAAGGCATCACGATTACTTGTGATCATATAGTAAAGAGGTGGAATAGAGGTGTCCGGGGAGAAGCCAACTTTCTTTCCATATTTTGGAAGCTTCTTTTTTTCAAATTTACCATCGGTATCCGATGTCTTAAATTCTTTCTGCTGGGCAATGGCAATATAGAGTTCCTGCCCGGGAGCAATCTGTCCCTCTATGGTAACTGTGTCGCCTGCTTTATATTTTTCTGCTGAAATAGTAGTTCCAGCAAAAGAACTGTTTTGCCAGGCTAAAAGCCAAATAGAAATTACCATCAAGGAAATTGACAGCCTTTTACATTGCATCATTTTTTTACTTCTCCTCTTTTCAGATTTGTTCAATCAGGATAGAAGCCGACTAATGATCAGGCTCCCTTGTGTCAATTCTGGTCTTGACTCTTCTTGATTCGGTTGGTTTGCCCTTATTACCTCCTTTGAATAGTACTTTTGGTTGAAGATACTTATTTGCTGAGATTGAGAACTTTGGTGACTTTTTCCTCAAGTTTATATCGATCAATTGGTTTTATACAATATTCGTCAGCTCCAAGACTGATAGCCTCCTTGGCCGTTTCCGCCGTTGGGTAGCCAGTCAGCATAATAATTCGTATTGAAGGATCAATTTTCTTGAGAATGGCAAGAACCTCAACGCCATTCATTCTTTTTAATTTTATATCGAGGATAGCCAAATCTGTTTTATGGAGCTCAACGTGGGTAATTGCGTCCTCTTCTTCGGTAAAAGCATGGACCGTATGACCAGATTTTCTTAAAATTTTACCAATAAGTACTGCGGCATCTTTTACATCGTCGAGTGTAATGATCTCAGCCATTGGTTTCTCCTGGATTACATTGCTGATTGGAATTTTCCTGCACGTATGATATTGCTGGTAGCACAACATGAAACGCGGTTCCACCAAGGTTTTCGCCTGTATCACTGTCAATGGCAGGTGACTCGACTTCAATCCTACCACCATGTTCCTTGATGATTCCGTAGGAGACTGAAAGGCCAAGTCCCGTCCCTTTACCAACGGGTTTTGTAGTGAAAAACGGATCAAATATTGAAGAGAGATTACTATCCGGAATACCATGGCCGGTATCACGAATTGTGGCGATTATCTCCTTACTGTCATCGCTGTTTCTGGTGGAGATAAAGAGTTTGCCACTGTCCTGTTTTTCCATGGCATGGTGGGAATTATGGATAAAATTAATGAAAACCTGACGGAGCTTTTCTATGTCACCTATAGTGGTATCGAGAGCAGGACTAAGATTTTGATATACTGCGATATTATCCATACTCATGGAATGTTGGGTGACAGCAAGAACATCAATCACAATTTCGTTGAGAGAGACTTTGTCTTTTGAACTCTCACTCTGCCTTGAAAATTTAAGGAGGTCAGCCACAATCTTTCTGCACGCTTTGGTTTGACGTTCAATGACCTCAAGACTTTCCCCTTCGTTGGTGTCTATCGGATAATCATCCAATAATAACTGGCTATAGCCAAGGATTACACTGAGAGGTGTGTTGATCTCATGAGCAACGCCTGCCGCCATCTGACCAATGGATGCCATTTTTTCGCTCGATGCGAGTTGGGCCATCATGGTTTTTACCCGGGTCAGATCCTTGGCGATTCCTTCACAACCGGTGAATTCATCGTTTTCATTATGAATGGCATTTGCGGAAAGCAGGATGTAAATCAGGGAGCCATCGGCTTTTTTAAATTCAAGCTCTAGGTCTTCAACGAAGCCCCTTGTTAGGATTTCTTCAAAATAGTTGTCGAGGTCATGTTCATTATTAAAAATATCCAATAACTGAAGGTCAGGATGGTCATCGAAGGAATATCCAAGCATCTCAAAACCCGAGGCATTCATATTGATGAGTCTGTTTTCGGCATCGCCGAAATAGACCATGTCCTTTGAATTAATGAAGAAATTTCTGAACTTCTTTTCGGATACCGATAGTTCCTTGGTACGACTTTCAACCATTTCTTCAAGGTGGACATTTAGCTCATGGAGTTGAGCTCCGGTCTGTTGAAGTTCTTTATTGGTGGATTTAAGACTTTTTGCCTTTGTTTCTATGGCATGAAAGCCTTCGATACCTTTGTGGTAATAGATGGTTACTGCCGCAAGGGAGGTCATAAGAAGTGTGTTGAATCCGCCAGCCAGTGGTGCCAGGGTTTTCCATTGTTCTTCACTGTTACTGATAAGTAAAACCTGTTTGACAAGATGTCCCATTGCTCTGGAAACGGCAAAAGCGGAGAGGGTTATACAGAAGTAGAGGAGAAAGCCCCAAAGGAAATTATCAGGTTGTTTCTTTGTTAATAGGTAGGCGTAACGAAGTGAAAGAAAAGAGAAAAATATTATAATAAGCGAGCCTGCCATATCGGTAATGTCGGCAGGTAACATACTGAGTTCCGTCATATCTTCTCCTCCTTACAGATTTCAAAGTAAAGAGAACGCAGACACAGATAGAGAAAGAACATTGCCGGAACACTGAATATATGATCAAGTTTTGTGAAATAATAGAGCAGTTTATTACTGGTTATGGGACCTGTTATTTTTGCTGAGAGATAGCCTCCTTCTTTTATAATGTGACTTGCCTCGATGGACTGTCCGACCCAATGCCCCGTAAAGGCAACAATGTTCCACAATATCATAAAAATGCAGAATATTTGCAGGAAACGCCAGCCTTTATTGGGAAAAGAACTTCTACGAATATCCCAGAAGAGATAGCAGAGTGCTGCAAGGAAAAAGATGTGGGCCAACTGATGCACGTAAATCCCTTCAGGGCTGGCGTGGGACTGGAGCGCATGGGCCTGATTCGGAATAAAAAGAAATGCTGTAAGGAGGAACAAACAGAACTTCTTTTCTGTTTTTCGAAAATGAATCATTTAGCTCCGGTGCAACATTTATGAGGCAGTGAAGAAGAATTATTCTTGTCAGTATCTGCACATGGAAGTCAACGGATATAGAAAGAACAGCGTTAGGACTGCATCATTCAATTAATCTGTTGGCCCACATCTGCATATCGTATTTGCATAAGTAATGCCAAAATGAAAAGCGAGGCATTAAAACAACAATATCACGTGTAAACAGTGTTATGCAACGGTTGGGGCTAGGTGTTTATTTCTGGAATACGGGGATGGGATGGTAGAGGAGTGGGTTCTACTGCGACAAAAAAGTTTCGGTGCAACAAAATTATTGCGGCTCTTGTTTATTCTTTGAACGTTATCGATTGAATGGAGTGGTTGCGCATAAGTCTTTGAAAAGCTTGTCTTTCCATACCACTTGCTTTAGCGGCAGCCGAGACGTTACCGCTGTGGCTCTGAAGGCCATCTGTCAGGTAGGAAACTGTAAAGTCTGACACTATGGACTGTTTTGCCATTTTATAGGGGAGTTGATTCAACTCCTGTGAGAGTAGAGAGGGGCTTTGCGGTTCGCAGGTGTTCCTGCCCTCATCATTTTTTAGATCATTGACCGTTAAAATATTGTCAGTAGCGAGAAGTACGGCCCTGTTAATGATATTTTGAAACTCTCTGACATTTCCCTTCCAGACCTGTTTCATAAGACATTGCAGTGCTTCTTTACTGAATACCATATCTTCACGTTCGTACTCGGTTGCATATATTTTAAGGAAGTGCTGGGCCAAAAGAGGGATATCTTCTTTTATTGCACGGAGGGAGGGGAGAACAACGTTCATAACATTTAAACGATAATAGAGGTCTTCCCTGAATTCCCCTTTCTGAATCTTTTCCTCAAGGTTTTGATTGGTTGAGGCGAGAACCCTTACGTCTATTTTAATAGTCTTTGTCTGCCCAAGAGGTTGAATCTCCTTCTCCTGAAGGACACGAAGCAATTTTGTTTGTATGCTAACCGGGATGTCGGCAATTTCATCGAGCAGAATAGTTGACCCTTCGGCTTCAAGGAACAGCCCATCTTTATCGCTGTCAGCACCTGTAAAGGCGCCTTTGCAGTAGCCAAAAAGTTCGCTTTCGAGGATCTGCTCAGGTAGGGCCGGGCAGTTCACTGTGATCATTTTTTTTGAAGCACGTTTGGAGGCCATGTGTACGGTACGGGCCGCAACTTCCTTTCCTGTGCCGGATTCACCACGAATAAGAAGTGTTGCATCACTCTGTCCAAAACGGGTGAGTAGATCCACAGCTTGGCGAAGGGCCTTTGATTGACCAACGAATTCGGTGGATTTACTATTGTTGATGACCTGCTGCTGCAATCTCTGATTTTCTTTAAGTAGTTTAGTCCTTTCCATGGCCCGCGTGACAACCCTACTTATTTTGTCATTATCAAAAGGTTTTTCAAAAAAATCATAGGCACCATTCTTGAGCGCCTTTACAGCCATCTCAACCGTTGCGTAACCTGTCATAATTATTGTTGAAATACTTGAGTCTGTTTTTTGTATAAAATCCAGAAGCTGGAGACCATCGCTTTCCGGTATTATGATATCCGTGAGAACGACATCCGGTTTCCAGGCTTTTATGATATCCTCAGCTTTACTGACGCTTCCGGCCAGTGAGATTTCACAATCGCATTTTTTTGACAGTACTTTTTTCAGAAGATTGAGAAGATCCTGTTCATCATCAACAATAAGGAGTCGCATTTTGTGTTTTTTGGTTTCTTTCATCTAGCTTTTTCCCGATATCTTCAACATTTCCTGAAAGTAATACTGCACAAATTTTCCTGAGATGGTGTCCAGTATCGAAAAAGTAAGTTGTTTTTGCGGTGGAAATGAACCTGTGAGTGCAAAAAAGACATCTCTTGAAAGTGAGTCGATTGCTGAACTGATTTCTTTTCTATCACTGTTGTCTTGAAGACTCCTGCAGTGAACCGGTCGTTCGCTTGCTATAAGGCAACAACAATTGTTTTGGGAAAGCGGACAGCTTGTAAAAGTCTTTGTATTTTTAAACTGCAGTGCCTGGGCTGCTGCTGAATGAATGACGGTCTCCCGTGCCAGACTTGTGAGAGAGAGGTTCATATTATGACTGATAAAAACGGCTTCAATAAGTTGTATCTCAAAATATTCATGGCAGCATTGTTCATCCTTAATCCAGCAGTTATCAGCAAGGCCTTCCACGGTGGCAACCTTCTCTATAGCTGCCTGGTATTCAATGAAAAATGGTGTCAAATCAACGGTGTTTGTATCCTGGATACTTGCTTGCCGAGCGCTGAGGGGACGCTGCTTTTTGCCATACTTTTTTAGTAGCTTCCATTGACTGTAATTTGTTGGTGTGGCACGTGTCTTTTTCAAGGCTTTTTCAGTAAGCTTCAGACCGAGTCCACGTCGTAAAAGGTAGGCTGACACAAAGGTTCCCGTACGTCCGATACCATGACGGCAGTGCACCAGAACCTTCTTTTTAAGATAAATTGATTCGTCAAACCAGTGCAGAGCTTTTTCCATCGCCTCCATTTCCGGTGCACACTCATCGTGGATCGGCAGATAGTAGACCTCAAATCCTGCCTGTTCCTCGATCTCATGGAGGTCACTAAATTCCGCGCAAAGATTAACAATGGCATGGATCCCCTGTTCTTTAATGGATTCCAGTTCCTTATAGGACATTGGGGCATGTCCTACTGCGAGGTGGCTGGTGATCCAGGTAATTTGATATGCCATGGTAAATGCCAATCGGACTATTGAGGTATAAGGTATCTAATTGTGTCAGGAACTCGGGCTTTTGAAAAAGTTTTCAACCTGCAGTTCCACCATCGTCATGTCTTTGAAGTGCATATCCATCTGTTTACTCACTCCAAGAAGCTTTCCTAATGATTCTATACGCTCAAGGAGAACATCTGCGGAGATACCACTGGTTTTAGCATCGAGTAGATCACCCTTGATTGTAACATCAAAGCCGAGTCGATCCAGAACAGTTCTTAAAAAAAGAATACGAAGCTCCCGTCCTTCAAAATCACCACCACCTCCTGCAAAGCGCATCCCGCAGTAATTCGTTGTGAACCCTTTTTCGCAAAGTGCATCGATTACTGTAAAATGATATCCAAAACGGATGTTAATATTCAAGTAATCTTTTCCAAGTACTGCATAACTTGCAGAATCTTTATCCGATTGAAAGGCAAAAGCATCACTCATTGCCATCTGGTCATAGCTTTTCCAGTTGTAATAGGTCTTATCCCCCCAATGGATGTCAGGATGGCTGAAGCCACGCCACAGCGCTTTAAAGGGCGTTGAACGGATTAAATCCAGGTCGATGGAGGTTTGGCTGCCAGCAGCTGGATCCATCCCGCCATCTACATCAACAAGGAATACTTCAAAGGGCAATTCCGTCTGTAATTTCTTTTTCCCGCCTTTGATGGTACCGCAACGATTACCGATGGAGAACATACTCTGAATAGCCATTTCATGAGAAAAGCGGATAATATCATGGAGTGAGCGACAGGATTCCGGGACAAAATCAATCGACTGCGGGTCCACCAGTTTCAGAGGGGTGATAAAATCAAGTACTCTGTGCAGTTTTCTGAAAAACGGCAGATCTTTATCTTTTTTATAGGGAGGGAGTTTCTTTTTGGTGGCCGAATGGTTTCCCAAGGAGACGGTACGTTTATCGGCTGTAAGGGTGATTAAGTCACCATGGTGTATGCGTTCAATATCAACTCCTACACCAAGAAGAAGAGGAACGGAAAATTCTCTACACACCGTTGCAAAATGTCCAGCACTGCTCCCAAGCTGTGCAATAACACCACTTGCCCGGTGCAGTGCACGGACATAGCTAGGCAGTGTCTCCTTAATAACCAGGATAGCGCCCTGTTCCATTTCCTCGAGAGGATGGGTTGAATCAAGAACCCAGGCTTTTGCACAGGTGCTGCCAGATGCGGCCATAACACCACTTTGAAATAATAGAGAGGCATGGGAACTATAGCTTTGCTCCACTCTCTTTTCTTTTGTGTCAAAAATGTGCAGTTCCCTGCTCTGGAGAAAAACAATGGAGCCATCATGGTCTAAGGCCCACTCAATATCCTGAGGGGAATTGAAATGTTGTTCTATAAGAAGCGATTTTTCGCTGAGATCATGAATTTGGGCGTTTGTGAGGGGAGTTGTGCCAGTGTTTGTAGGATCTGCAAGTTGGCTTGTGTTTTTATCAACAGTAAAGAGGTCTGGTATTACCTGTCCACTAACAACGGTATCTCCAAGGCCAGGGGTTGCATGAATGTAAAGCCTATTAGCTTCTTTCCCAGATGGGTCTGTTGTGTAGACAACTCCTGCCGAAACTGGGGGGATCATGATCAGAACCAGAGCTGCCATCACCGTTTCCTCATCACTGAGTCCGCAGTTTATCCGGTATAGTAGAGCTTCAGGGCTGTATTTACTGCACAGCACATCGATATACGCAGTGACTACTTTATCTGCGCTGACATTGAGATAACTTGAGTACTGTCCGGCAAAGGAGCATTGACCATCTTCGCTGATAGCGCTGCTTCGAACTGCAAAGAGAATATCAGCGCCATGTTTTTCCTGCATGCCTGTTTGTGCACCGAGGATCGCCTCAAGAATCTCAGGAGGGATTTCTGCCGTTTGAATGAGTTTTGTTATTTGAGAGGATATTTGAGACAGATTTCTAAGAGATGTAATATCTGTTTGAGCAAGTAATGTATTAATGGCAGGGCGAAGATTGTTATACTCGAGGAAGTAGGCGAAACTGTTGGTGGTGACAACGTATCCCTGCGGGATTTTCAGGCCAAGACTGTGTTGGAGTTTAGCCAGATTACATGATTTTGCGCCGGCAAGGTCCGTTGAGAGTTCGCTACTGTTTAGGGGCAGAACAAAAGGTTCGCCAAAGTGTAATTCGGGGGGGGCGAAAAAAAATTGAGCGTAAAAATTGAATTTATTAAAATAGGCTGGAAGGTCAGCATAGGCTCCTGGAGCCATACGTTGAAGGCTGAGTACCATTCCTTCAACGTTTTCAGCAAGAGCGCTATACTTGTGGAAAATTTTGCAAAAATCCTCTCTATTTCCTTGGTAATAGAGGCTCTCCAGGTCTGCCATTATCTCATGACAGCGACTGTCAAAGATCAGCAGATCCTGGAAGGATTCGTAGGTTGTTCGCAGTAAAGCGCCGGGAGCGAATACACGGTATGTCCAATGTTTAAAAAGGTTTGTCAGCATTGCTGTTTTCTAAACCCTTGTTGCACCCGGCTGTCTTTATGGCCTTAAGGCCTACATCATTGAGGTACTTATGTCTCTTCCGTTTTCTGTACTGGAGTGGTTGTGTCAATCCTTTTGAGTTCAACTCTTCGGTTTTGGGCACGACCTTCCTTCGTTGTGTTATCAGCAACGGGTTCGTTTGCGCCATATCCTTTTGCCTGGAGACGATCGGTAGTAACACCCTGGGATACAAGATATTCGAGTACTGATTGAGCGCGGAGGGTGGACAACTGGAGATTGGCATTTTCCTCTCCAATAGAGTCGGTATGTCCGGCGACTTCCATCAGGATTTCGGAATTATTTTGAAGAATAGCTGCGATACTGTTGAGGGCAGAGTGAGCATCTTCCGTCAGCTCAGCTGTGCCAAACTGAAAGCTGATCCCTTCCAGAATTATTGTTGTCTGCTCAGCAGAACAGCCGGCACTGTCAATTTCAGTTCCGGAGGCAGTACCTGGACAAAGGTCGAGTCGATTGACCAGGCCATCATTGTCCTTATCCTCTTCGCACCCCTGGACATTAACCTCTGCACCTGGAACTGTATCAGGACAGGTATCATCTGCATCGGAAACACCATCTTTATCACTGTCGCTGGTCATAAGCAAAAGCTGGTCTCTTTCAGCTGTCAGGGTACTAAGCTCTTCCTGGCTTTTTGTAAGCGTACTCTGATTGTCACCAAGAGTTGTTACCAGTTCTTTGTTCTTGAGTTCAAGATCTGCGAATTGTTGTTGAGTTGAGCTCAGCATTGCTGCCTGCTCCTCCAAAGCAAGTTTTGTGGCAGCAGCAGCTTCGGTAAGAAGAGCAATCTCCTGAATTTGTGTTTCGCTGGCCTCTGCTTCTTTACTTGCGTTAAGCTCGGTTGTGAGATCTTGGATGATACTCTCTTTCTCGGCGAGAAGGCTAGCGTGCTCAGCACCTATGCTATCAGACAGCACTTTAGCAGCCGCAATCTCTTCTACTAACAGTGTGTTTTTCTGTAACTGTTCGTCACTGTTGTCAGCCGCAATTTTTTCTGTCAGTTCCTGGATGACTGTATCCTTTTCAGCTGCGGTTACGGAGAGTTGTTCTAGTTCATTTTTAAGAGTATCAGACCCATCCTGTACCGTTAGAAGAGAGGATGCCGATGCTGCCAGTTGTGCCTCGAGTTCACTCTGCACAGTCTCTTTGGCGCTGTTCTGTTCATCAATGGTAGACTGTAGTGCTAGCACTTGCTCTGATAATTGATCATTATCGGTTTGCAATTCTACGTTTTTGGCATTGAGCCCGTCTAGTTCGTCCTGGTGTTGAGAAAGAGCACCAGTCGATTCTTCAAGAGCTGCCTTGGCAGGTTCAAGCTCATTGCTCAATGTTTCATTTGCTGTCTGTGATTCGCTAAGATTGGTTTCCAAAAGAGCTATGGTTTCTGTGAGTTGTACGTTGTTGCCCTGGAATTCCGTGAGCTGAAGGTCAAGAGCTTCGATTTTTTCTACAAGTGGAATAATTGTTTCCTGACTCTCTGTTATTACTTGTTCAATCTCATTTTCTCTGTCTGTAAGAAGAATCTGCAGCTGAGTAAGGGCATTACCCGCCTCTTCTTCCATAAGTGACAGTTCGTCAAGTTCTTTTCTCAGAATCTCGTTGTCTATCTGCTGATGAGAGAGGTCTTCCTGCAAGGCAATAAAATTAGTATCATTGTTTTGAAGATCGCTGAGCAGGCTTTGTATGCGTGCGCTCTGCTCATTGATATATGATTGTAAATTAGTGTTACTGAGCTCAAGTTCACTGATTTTGTCAACAGCACTTTGAAGTTCATTAGAATCAGGAGCAATGGGGGTTGCTTCCTGATTCATCTTTACAATAAGGGCGTTTATTTCAGAAACAGCGGTGGATTGAGAAGTGTCGGGCTGAACTGTTACTCCGGTGGTTTGTCCAGATTGGTCTTGGAGTTTTGCCAGAAGCTGTGTTTTGAGGGCCAATTCATCGAGGACAAGAGAAAGATTCATTGTCCGGGTGGCATCTTCTGTTTGTACAAGCTTAAGTGTTTCTTCCGTGGTTTCAAGCTTGTCGCTGTAAAATGCTATAGCTTGGTCCTTTTCATGACCGGCAGCGTTGAGTTGCTGTAACTGTTCCTGTTTTTGTTCGAGGAGTGTCTGGGTAGCATTCTGATTTGAAACCACCTTCTGGGTCTGTGCCTGCAGGGATGTATTTTCTTCCTGCAGAGATGTAATTTCGTCTTTGGTGTCAGAAAGAGCACTGTTCTGCTCTTTGTACTGGTCTTGCAGCTGAGTGAATTCAGTTAACTGTTTGTCACCTTCTGCTATTTTTTGATCCAGCTTTTCCTGGAGTGCCTTTTGTTCCTGCTGCAGTGCGGTCGTTTCCTTTTCAGCGGCAGCAAGATTACTTGTGAGTTCAGGAATTACGCTGTTTGTCGCATTGTCAACCTGAGTAGTCGTCTCTTGAAGTGCCTGCTGAATCGTAGTAATTGCAAGCTCTTTTTGTGCAACTGTATCCTGGATTTCCTGTTTGTCGAGCACCAGTTGAGCACTTTTCTGCATATAAAAAATCAGAAATAAGAAGACGACAAGAATTGCTAAAACACTGCTGTAAATGATTTTTGCTGTTGAGCCCATGATGTTTTCCTCAGGATAAAAAAGTGCACTAGTTTTATATGTAATATTTTGAAACTAACATTTAATGCCTAAATAGACTACTTTAAAGTGCGATAATATTTTCTGTTTGTCAATCAATTAAACTTACTGGAATAGAGCCGGGATAGGTTCTGAGAAGTAAAACAAGAGGGAGAATGTTCTAGTTAATTAGAAGTGCTGCAAAACTCTGCAGCACTTCTGGATATTAGTTTACCGCGGGGGTCGTTCCGAGCACCTTGGCAGATATTTTCTCTTTCTGACTGTCGCTGGGCTCCGGTTTACTCCAGTGGATAAATGCTTCAGTCACTCGCATAAAATCGCCATCATCTTTTTTACACTGGTCACAAATACTTTCGGACTGATCTCGATAAATGATAAGCTTGGAAGCTGGCTCTCCATCTATGGCTACGGCAGCCATTTTTTTACAGCCGCACTCTAGACGAACAATGACAACTCCGATGCCATCGGGACTGCCTTCGAGGATTCCCTCCACCATCGCTTCTTCGTTCTTTTCAGCCACTAATTTTTTATGTTTAAGTTTTTTTTCAGATTGTGCTTTTTTTACCATTGTGTGATCTCTTTTTGAATTACTTAATCGGGGATTTAATTGGGAAATTACAATATAAGACAGATGTGATTGCGGTCAATCTTTTTCATACCACAGGAGCGTCGATTTTATAAGAAGTTAGTGGCTTTTTGAATATAGGATTAATTGCCGATAAATGGAATTATTATACTTGACAAAATACAGGTGGTGAATTAATTGATCTATACACGAAAAAGGTGTTCCAAAATGCGCTGATGCTTATGGAGACTGAGATAGATACTTTTTGTATCTTTATTTTATTTTTATAATTATTTTAGGAGGTTGTTATGGCTTGGGAAGTAATAGTAGACAAAGACAAATGTGCTGGTGATGAAGAATGTGTTAATGCATGTCCTGCTCAGGTTTACGAGATGGTAGACGGTAAAGCTGAAGTTGTTGAAGAAGACGAGTGTCTTGGTTGTGAGACCTGCGTTGAAGTTTGTCCTGAAGGCGCTATCACCGTAACTGAAGTCTAAGTCATTTAGAACTCGGTTTGATGCAAGCCCATTCTCCCTTCGGGGAGGATGGGCTTGTTCTATTTATAGGGTAATCAAATCTCCATGGCTGGAAAACTAGCAAAACTACAACCAAATGCTTCGAAATCCGTTCATCTTCTTGTCGCAGCGTCTCTCTGGACCCTTGTTGGTAGATCTCTTATATCCCGTTGAACCGTATGGTTAAACGCTCTAGGTCAATTATGGATTGTTTTCCCCGGCCTGATTATCGGAATGATGAAGTCACTCTTTTTGCTCGATCGTTCTGCAAAGAAAAGTATTACACGAATTATTGTCACCCGTTATGGACGTTGTCTCGGCGGCGTCTATTCGGTCAAAACCTGGCTGTCTGATGCGGAACTCATCCTTGCCAAAGGAATTTCTCGGTCTCTTTTATGTGTCCATTGGTTGGGTGCTGCTGTTTTTATCAAGAAATGCTTGGATTGCCTGGAAAAAATGCGATAAAGTGCTTCCCGAAAAAGAGAAGCGTGAGGACATTTAGTGTCTTACTCCATGAATACTGTCATAAAAAACAAGAAACCCTTAAGTCCTATTGAACTTGAAGGGGCAACAGTAGCATCAAGGTACTTATACTGGCTTACTTGCTGTTCACCAGTGTTAGATTAATATGAGTAACTCTTTTAACGTGGTTGAAATACGTCAGTCAGCGCTTCATCATAATTACCGCCTTTTAAAAAATCGTATTGGTGCTGATACGAGATTCCTTGCAATGGTCAAGGCCAATGCTTATGGTCATGGCATGCTGGAAACCGCTCGTGTATTGTCAGCCATCGGCTGCTCTTACTTTGGTGTGGCGGAAACCTGTGAAGGTATAGCGTTACGGAGTTCCGGGATACAAGGGGAAATTTTCCTTTTCCTTGGCTTTGATCCAGCAGAGGCTTCTCTTTTATTTGAATATGACCTGACCCCTGTACTATACAATCTTGAATGTGCCCGTGCATTATCAATCGAAGCTGTACGTTTGAACAGAGAGATTAATGTTCATGTTAAGGTTGATTGTGGAATGACGCGACTTGGGGTTTTTCCTGAAGAGCTACTGCAATTTGTCTCTACCCTAAAGAATATGCCGGGACTTGTTTTTGCAGGTATTGCCAGTCATTTTCCCCGAGCGGACGAGGCGAAATCAAATCATACCAAAAGGCAATTTTCCGTTTTTGAACAGCTTTTTGCAGCTGCCGAAAACGAAGTGAAACTGATACGACATACTGCTAATTCAGGTGGCATACTTTATTTTTCAGGTACCCACTGTGATATGGTTCGTACAGGAATCTCATTATATGGATATTACCCGGATGGAGTAACAGGAATAGAGTCGGAGCTTGGTGAAAAACTCCAGCCTGTTATGAGTTTTACCACCAGGGTGCTACAGCTAAAAGATGTACCGGCAGGTAAAGGTATCAGCTATGGTCATACCTTTATTACGAATTGTGAAACCCAGATTGCAGTGCTTCCTGTTGGCTATGGAGATGGTTTGTCACGGAGTCTTTCCAATAAGGGTGAGGTGCTTATCCATGGAAAACGGGCAAAAATCATGGGTCGTATCTGCATGAATCTATGTATGGTTGATGTCTCTCATATTGAAGGTGTTCAGGTAGGTGATGAAGTGGTTCTTCTTGGTTCGCAGGAAGAAGATACCATTAGCGGTGATGAAATCGCAGGTTGGATGGATAGTATCTCCTACGAGGTACTCTGTCTTTTTGGAAATAATAACGAAAGAAAATATATAGAATGATACTCGAAGGCTTACAAAAACTGGTTGATGGCTGCTTTGCTAAAGGCGTGGCTGAAGGGAAGTGGTCAGATAAGGCTGCAGGTAAATATTCAGTTGAGGTCCCCAAAAGGGAAGGGCAGGGAGACTATTCAACGAATATGGCCATGGTTATGGCCGGAATGGAGAAGAAAAATCCTCGCGCAATTGCCGGAGTTTTAGTTGAATTACTTGGTGAACAATCGGAGATTATCGATAAAGTCGAGATCGCCGGACCGGGGTTTGTAAATATTTTTCTCAAACAGAAAGTATGGCAGGATATATTAGGCCCCGTTTTGGCTGCCGGTGATTCCTACGGCACTTCCACTTGTGGAGCTGGCAAAAACGTCATGGTCGAATTTGTCAGTGCGAACCCGACGGGTCCTTTAAGTATTGGCCATGGTCGTCAGGCTATTCTTGGTGATGCCATAGCACGGTTGCTGGAAGCAACTGGCCACTCCGTGTATCGTGAATACTATTTCAATGATGCTGGGCGACAGATGCGAGTGCTTGGACAATCCACTCGTGCCCGCTACCTTGAGTTGCAGCATAAAGAATTTGAATTTCCCGAAGATGGCTACCAAGGGGAGTATATTCAGGATATCGCTCAAGTTCTTATAGATGAAAAAGGTGATACGCTCGTTGCTGATGACGATGTGCTTCCCTTTACAGTGAAGGCAAGAGAGCTGATTTTTGCAGATATCTCTTCTACTCTTAAACGAATGGGGATTGTCTTTGACAATTACTATAATGAGCATTCCCTCTATGACGATGGACATATTGATTCCGTTGTTCAAGAGCTTCGTGATAAGGGACTGGTGTATGAAAAAGACGATGCGGTCTGGTTTAAAACAACCGAATTTGGCCATGAACAGGACAGGGTAATTATTAAAAATACTGGTGAACCGACCTACAGGTTACCGGATATTGCCTATCATCGAGAGAAGTTTAAACGGAATTTCGATTGGATGATTGATGTTTTTGGCTCGGATCATATCGCAACCGTCCCGGATGTTATGGCCGGGCTTGAAGCCCTTGGCTATGACTCAAAAAAGGTAACGGTGGTTCTGCATCAATTTGTAACACTTACCCGAAATGGGAAGCAGGTAAAGATGTCCACTCGTAAGGCAACATTTGTCACCGTTGATGAGTTGCTCGATTTGGTGGGTACCGATGTCGCCCGTTTTTACTTTATGATGCGAAAGGCAGATAGTCAGCTTGAGTTTGATCTGGATCTTGCAACAAGTGAAGAGAAAGACAATCCAGTCTATTATGTACAGTACGGCCATGCCCGCCTTTGTTCTATTTTACGACGAGCTAAAGAATCCGGTATGCAGGACGTGAGTGTCACAGGTGCTGATCTGTCTCTTTTGAAAGAACCTGAAGAGTTACAGTTGTTAAAACGCATTGCCTCCTTTCCTGTTGCGATAGAATCTGCTGCACTTGATCTCGCTCCTCACCGGGCTATCTTTTTCCTGATGGAGCTTGCAGGGGAGTGGCATAGTTATTATAACAAACACAAAGTGATAGATCCTGAAAATGTTGATCAATCAGTCACCGATGCCCGCCTCTGTCTGATCTCAGCCCTGCAGCAGGTCTTCAAGAATGGATTGGAGATGCTTGGCTTGACTGCTCCGGAAAAGATGTAGTAAAAACGAGTAGTGTATGGCTCCCAGGAAACGGAAGAAACCGGTTAAAAAGGTCAAATTTCAACTTACTAGAAGTGGGATTACCGGTATTGCTGTTGTCTGTTTTTGTGTTTTTCTCTGGATGTTTCTGTTTGGCGTTTGGGCAGGTCAGTCGTTTCTGTATCCACCCGTATCCGGTGTAAATGTTGCCTCTGCCGTTTCCGATAGTGGCAAAGGTAAACAGGTGCTGGAGGTTATTCAGTTAGAGGCTGGTAAGAAAAAGAAAATTTTCAGATAATCTTGTAGTCGTTTTAAAATGTTTTCTTGGATATCTCAAAGAAAACACCAGTGGTAGTTATGATACGAAATGCTAAAATGAGTGACGTGAAAGCGATACATCATCTTTTAAATCACTATGCTGATAAAGGGCAGTTACTCGGACGATCCTTTAACTCCCTGTATGATAAATTAAGAGATTTTAAGGTATATGTCGATTCCAACGGTGCTCTTCTTGGTGTTTGTGCGTTAAATATAATATGGGAAGATCTTGCTGAAATTAGATCGCTTGCTGTAAAGGAAAACGCCCAGGGAAAAAATATTGGGAAAAAGCTTGTTCGTGCCTGCCTGGAAGAGGCAGCTCAGTTTGACATTAAAACGGTTTTCACACTGACGTATCAGGCTGGCTTTTTCAGAAAACAGGGCTTTAAAGACACTGATAAAAACAGACTGCCCCATAAAATCTGGAGTGACTGTCTGAATTGTCCAAAGTTTCCAGACTGCGATGAAGAGGCTTTGCAGTGTACTGTCTCTGAAGTTTTATAATTTTCTATAATCCAAATAATAGAGTGAATTGTAACTATGATAGGTAAAGCGTTAACAAAGGTATTCGGCAGTAGAAATGATCGGGTACTTAAGCAGATAAAGCCAATAGTAATAAGAATTAATGAACTAGAGAGCAGTGTCTCATCGCTTGATGATGCACAGCTTGCAGCCAGGACTGTGGAGTTCCGTGAGCGTATTGCCAAGGGGGAACCGCTGGATGATATTCTTCCAGAAGCATTTGCAACAATGCGTGAGGCTGGCAAGCGTGTTCTTGGTGAACGTCATTATGATGTCCAGTTGATTGGTGGTGTTATTCTGCATCAGGGACGAATTGCTGAAATGAAAACCGGTGAGGGGAAAACACTGACCTCAACGCTCCCTGTCTATCTGAATGCATTATCCGGTAAAGGTGTACACCTGGTTACTGTCAATGATTACCTGGCATCCCGTGATGCTGACTGGATGGGAAAGGTCTATAATTCGCTCGGTATGTCAGTTGGCAAGATTATTCATGATATGCCCGATGATGAGAGACGTGAGGCGTATGGCGCTGATGTGACCTATGGCACGAATAATGAATTTGGCTTTGATTATCTTCGTGACAATATGAAGTTTGAACTGAGCGATTTTTGTCAGCGCGGTTTTAATTTTGCCATCGTGGATGAAGTCGATTCAATTCTTATTGATGAGGCACGAACCCCGCTTATTATCTCGGGACCAGCAGAGATGTCGACCGAGATGTATGGAACTGTTGACAAAATCATGCCCGCCTTTAAGGCAGAAGAGCACTATTTGGTCGATGAGAAGGAAAAACAGGTGGCCCTCACTGAAGAAGGAATTGCACTTGGTGAGGAGTTGCTTGAAGTTGACAACCTCTATGAACCGGATTCCATTGAACAGTTACATCATCTGAACCAGGCATTAAAAGCCCATACTCTTTTTCAACGCGATATAGACTATATTGTGAAGAATGGAGAGGTTGTCATTGTAGATGAATTCACTGGTCGAACCATGGAAGGCAGACGGTACAGTGATGGATTACATCAGGCATTGGAAGCAAAGGAGCATGTTAAGATAGAAAAGGAAAATCAAACACTTGCCTCCATTACTTTTCAGAATTATTTCAGAATGTATGACAAGCTTTCAGGAATGACCGGAACCGCTGATACCGAGGCCGCTGAGTTTAAAAATATTTATGACCTTGATGTTGTCATTATGCCCACCAATATGCCAATGGTGCGTAAGGATTTTGCCGATGTCATCTATAAAAATATTGATGCTAAAGATCGTGCTATAGTCCGTGAAATTAAGGATCTCCATGAAAAAGGGCAGCCGGTACTGGTTGGTACCGTTTCAATTGATGTATCTGAGAAGATTTCCAGACTGCTTAAAAAAGAAAAGGTTGCCCATGAAGTCCTGAACGCTAAACAGCATGATAGGGAGGCTGAAATTATTGCCGATGCTGGACAATATGGAAAGGTAACCATCGCCACCAATATGGCTGGACGTGGAACTGATATTAAGCTCAGTCAGGAATCAAAAGATGCTGGGGGACTTCATATTTTAGGAACCTCACGGCATGAATCAAGACGAATTGATAACCAGTTACGCGGCAGGTCCGGTCGTCAGGGCGATTTTGGTTCTTCACGGTTCTTTCTGTCGCTGGAAGATGATTTGTTGCGTATTTTTGGTTCTGGAAGAATCTCAGGAATCATGGATAAGCTGGGTATGGAAGAGGATGATCCCATCGAGCATAACTTGATTTCAAGGGCCATTGAAAATGCCCAGAAGAAGGTGGAGGGGCACAACTTTGATATCCGTAAACATCTACTTGAATATGATGATGTAATGAACAAACAGCGTGAGGTTATTTATCGTCAGCGTCGTGAAGTTCTTTCCGGGGAAAATCTTGTTGAGGTTGTGAATGATATGCTTGGGGAGCAGATCGAGTCGGTGGTTACACAGTTTTCAAATTCCCGACTTGCATCGGAGGATTGGAACTGGGATGGGTTTGAAGAAGAAATTCTTGAACATTTTCACGTAAAAACCAACTGGACTGATGAAGAGCGTTCCGGGATGGATGCGGATGGTTTCCGAGAAAAAATTACAGAAGTTGCCAAATCTCGATATCAGGTACAGGAAGAATTTAATGGTATCGATACCCAACGGCATTTGGAGCGGGTTATTCTGCTGCAGACCGTAGATACCCATTGGAAAGATCATCTCCTGTCGATGGATCATCTCAAGCAGGGGATTGGACTGCGAGGATATGGACAGAAGAAACCACTGGATGAATATAAAAAAGAAGGCTACAAACTCTTTATTCATATGGTTGAAACGGTTAAACAGCAGACTGTCTCAACATTAATGCGTGCAAGAGTTATGCAGGAGGATGACGTTGAGCGTCTTGAAGCCGAGAGACGTGAGCGTCAATCGTTAGAGCAGGCTGGAGCCCAACTGAATAAAGGTCCGGCTGGAGAAGTGTCCGGCGCCGTTAAGCCGGCAAAAAGAGATGGGGAGAAGGTTGGACGGAATTCGCCCTGTTCGTGCGGGTCTGGGAAGAAATTTAAGAAATGTTGCGGTAAGCCAAGCTGACAAGCAATAACGTATAGTACTTACAGGGTAAAATGGGTTTTGGGGACGTTCTCCAAAACCCATTTTGAGTGTTACGCAAAAGAATTTCTAATTACGTATAAAACTCAGCCAACATCAAATATTTGAGACGTAATACGCTGATAAAACATAATCATTACAAATGAACGATGTGTCATCCCCGCGGAGGCGGGGATCCAGTTTCGTGCCGCCCCTCCAGATACCCGCTTCCGCAGGAATGAACAGACAAAAATGGCTGATGAACGAGGCAAGTTCTGGCAACTCGAGCTTTCCTTCTTTGAAATCCACAGCAAATTGTTCTGTCTCCAGAATAAATGATTATATGAAATGAAACTAGAAGCCAAGAGCAGACCTGATCCCAAATTTCCTATTTATTTTTCAAGACACCCGTAACAGGATTGCTTTGTATCATCTGAATCGTCTTTTCCTCAAAAGTGTTCCATTTATCCCATTTCCTGAGACAGAACTGATCTATCAATACAGAGGACAATATAAATACTATCAGTAGTAAACCGTAGCGTCTCCAATGGTTCTTTTTCAGGGCGTACGGGTCATTTGTGGAACGGGTTGAATTTGGCGGGAATATGGCTGTACGGGTAAGAGAAGCTCCAAAAGGAATATTGATTATGGCGCGAGTGTTCACAGCCCAGCCGCAGGCGTCAAGAATGGGGCCAAGATTACGTCTGCGCAACTTAAAGTAGCCGCTGATTGTGGCAGGACCGGAAATGATAAGCAGTATGGCAATGATGGCAAGAGGCATTTGCCACCAAGAAAGTTTGAAGAAATCTGCAACCACCGAGGTAACAGCTGCGCCAATAGCACCAAGCGCAAGACCGATGGCAGCAAAGATACCTGCGAATTTGGCAATATCAAACCCTTGAGCAGCGGATGTCTTTCCTGAGCTTATTTTTCCTAAAGATCCAGTGACGGATTTTGAAATGTTCGATTGAAAATTTTTGTTTTGAGCCACAGATATCTTTTGTAACTGCTCTGAAACAAATTGTGAAATCTGTTTATAGGGTGACCAAAAAGCTTGTCTGACGCTGATCGGATGCTCAATTAATTTGACAATAGTTGCATCCCAGTCCCGCCCTTTTCTATCATAAAAGATGCCGTTACGACCGATTCTAAGGTTATCGGAACTGCCGTTGGTTATGGCGGCGACAATCGTCATTTTTTGAACACTTTCCTTGCGAACACAATCACAATACGCAAGATAGGTTCTGCTCAACTGAGCAAGAGCACTGTGTTTATTGGTATCGTTTACTTTTACGCAAAGCTCACAACTACGAGCATCCAGATAAAGGGTTCCAGCCTGAAAGACGGCGGTTGTATCCTTGGTATAGAAATCGTAAAATGAAACAAAATTATTTACTAGCGAGTAAAGATCCCGGGAATAACGAATGAGTTTATCCACCGATGAAACAGCATTTGCCTCAGGCTCTAGAGCCTGATCCTTAGCGATGAGAACGGTAATCACCTCTTTGCTGCCATTTGCTAGCAGTTCTCGAACCCGTTCAATCCCAAGTGGTTCAACAAGCATTCCTTTTTTGTTGCCGAGCCAATTTTCATAGGCAGAGAAGTTTGTGCTGATTTGTTCCCAGTCATTTACAGTAAGGTTGCTTTTTGCTCCCAACAGAGGTGTTATAATCTCCGAAGACAGTTGTCCTACTGTTTTCCTCCATACAGGGTTTACTCCCGTATTCAGTGGCAATGCCTTATCGGCGTCAATGCTTGCTAAAGGGAATGCAACCATATCTTCAGCACCTTCGCCTGAATTTGAAAGATCTTTTAGAGAGAGTGCTTGATAGGCTTCGTTGGATGGAGTTAATGCATCAACGGCATCCGGATCAAATTCTACCAGACGACAACGTGTAAAATAATCATCTACTTTTGGCTTGATCGCAAGAAAAACAGTTGCAGCATCAGCAGTTGCATCACCATAGGGAAGGATTTGGCTGGCATCGTTATCTGCTATTTGCCACCAATCGGAATAGTCCTGTGCCTCGGCAAAGAACGTATCCACCTTTTCCAGCGATACTCCAGGCATTCCACAGCGGTCTTCTTCGGATCCTGTGCAGGCCATGATATCCTGAATAATACTTTGTGTGTTCTCATCATCGGCAGAATTCACAGGGATAATGCCATCACCGTTAAATTTTGTTTTTGCAAAGATTTTTGCTGTATCTGCGGTGTCAACAGAGGTTATTTCTGTTGCATCTGCCTTATCTAGATTTTTTAAAATTTCTCTGGCAGATGCTAGAACAGCTTTTCCTTCATCACTACCATCGTCAATGGCTGAGAGCGGCAGGGCACTAGCACCTTTTATCAGGTCATCAGGATTCTTGAGGAGGGTTCCCGCCCATTGTACGGCGGCAATAATTTCCGGTACCCGAATGCGTCCATCCCCGTCTGTATCGATTAGTTCAAGAGTTTTTTCGTCAAATTCAAGGCCGCTTGTTGGGCAACTCAAGGCAGCCCATAGTTTTTGATCGAGCTGTCCCAGAGCCATCAAATCGGCTCCAGTTTCGAGTTTTATCTGATCAAAGCCACCTAGTTGTATAAAATTCCATTTGTGGCATGCTGGAGAAGTGTTTGTTTGTTCAAGTGTGGTCATGGCAGAGTGGTTTAGAATGTTGAGTAAAAGGAATCGTTTAAAATAGTGAATCATGTCCCATGGAGAAAGGCGAGAAAAAAGTAGTCGAGAATTTATTCGTAACATTTCCATTTCTTGATTTGGGAGATGCCTGTTTGAGTTCACTAGGCAATGAATGGAGTATGTAGATGTGCAATTTTACAGGATAATGAAAACGAACTGTGGTGTTCTGGAGATTAGCCTTTATTTCAGATTGTTATGTCGACTTGCAACATATGGGAAAGGCCACGATTTATTAGTGAATGTCCAGTGGAAGTCCTGCAAATTCATGGAATCCTAAATGATTACATGTATGGTACATTGCTCCCAAAAATAGAAATATCTTTCTCAACTAGAACTATTCAATCTGGCCTTATCAGAAAACATCACAACCGGCTCATCTTGCCTAATGGTTAATCTTGTCGATGCTATTTTCTTGAAATGAAATTATTTTCAATAAAAGTGCAAAATAGGTATTTATACTGATATGAAATTTTCTGGGACCGTGTTTTAATGAATGCTCATTCATTTTAGGGAAGCGAGAAGAATCAGGAAGCATTTCAAAGTCTGCATTCATGAAAT